>SL_3KL_010_SEDDRAFT_10002640_pt1 | contig 16361 bp, 7 predicted proteins | sample SodLakKL_010_SED_2_FD_10381 | JGI IMG/M metagenome (IMG submission 10381) | reverse complement strand
AGACTGTAGCCTTCCTGCAGGAAACTTCGCATTCGACTGAAGATATAGATGCCGTAGTCAACCCCGATACCGACCCCCAGAGCGACCACAGGCAAGGTGTTGACCTTCAGGCCAATCCCCATGAAGGCCATCAGGCTATAGGCCAGGTAACTGACCAGAACCAGGGGCAGGACAATACACAAAGTGCCAAGGAGGGTGCGGAAAGTCAGCAGACACAGCAGGATGATGGCCGAATAGACATACAGCAGCATGGGCGTCTGGGCTGCCTCGACGACCTCGTTGGTCGCCGCCATGACGCCGACATTGCCGGTGGCCAGCCTGAACTTCAGACATTCCTCGCACGGCTCATCTTCCTGGGTGATCAAATCATCCAGCACTTCTCCGGGCGCGGCAAAGTCCAGTCCTTCCACAAAGATTTCGCCGCGAAGTTCCCGAACTCTGCTGACGACGCGAATGATCGTTTCGGCCTTGTGATCCTCGGTGAACACCATGATCGGCATGGCGGAACAATCTTCATTGAGCAAACCAGTACCGGTTTCAATGTCCTGCAGATTCTGCCGCATGATGAAATGATTTCTCGGCAGTATCTTCCAGCGCAAGTTGCCCTCGTTCCACCCGGCATTGACCACCTTGGCAACCTGTGGAAGTGACACCACTTGCTGGACGCCTTCGACATTGGCCATCTTCCAGGCAAATCGGTCGATCGCCTCCATGACCGCATAGGACTCGGTACAGGCTTCGGGTACAGTCTCGGCGATGATGGAAATCAGGTCGGTCCCGAGCGAGAAGCGATCGGCAATCAAGCGGGCATCCTGGTTGTAACGAGCATCAGCACGCAGCTCGGGCACGCCGGGTTGAGAATCGCCGATCTGCATGTCCTGGGACTTGTGCCAGGCAAAGGTGAATAACACGATTCCGGCCGTCACGGCAAGGATTGCCACGCGCGGACGGGTGAACGATCCGATGAACGACCAGATGATGCTGGTCTTCTGCCCAGCTTCATACTGGCGCTGACGGAATTTTTCCGCGTTGCCCATGCGGACATACGACAGCAGGATCGGCAGCAGGACCAGGTTGGTGATGATGATGACTGCAACGCCGATACTCGCGGTCAGTGCCAACTCCTGGATAATCCGGATGTTGATCAGCAGAATGGTCAAAAAGCCGATGGTGTCACTGAGCAAGGCAATGGAGCCGGGTGCAAGCAATCGTGCGAAGGTTCGTTTTGAAGCATCGAGGCTGGATGCGATGGGAACGTCTTCGAGATGCTTGCCGTCCTGAACAATTCCCATCGGTGATGAACCACCGAACAACTTCTCGGCATTCCATCCACTGATCATCTGGACGCCGTGGCTGACCCCGATGGCGAACACCAGGAACGGCGTCAGAATATTCATCGGGTCAATGCCGAAGCCCATCAGGTGCAACAGCCCAAGCTGCCAGATGACCGCGGTCACGGAGCAGACCAGTGGCAACACGGTCAGCCAGATGGATCTTGAATAGATCAGCAACAACAGCGCGGTGATCAGGAAGGCTACTCCGAAATAAGCAACCACCCCACGTGCGCCATCGGCGATATCGCCAACGATCTTCGCAAAGCCGACGATATGAACGGTATGATTCTCATCCTCGAATTCGGCTCGAATGGATTCAAGCTGGTTGGCCACGAACTGATAATCCAGCCTTTCTCCGGTCGACGGATCCGTTTCGAGCAGGTTGGCCCAGACCATGGCGCCAGAAAAGTCTTCGGCGACCAGCCGACCGACTTCACCGGACTTGACGATATTCGACCGAACCCTCTCGAACATCTCGCGGCTGGGCGAAAAGTCAGCCGGAATGACATTGCCGCCTGCAAAGCCATCTTCGACGATCTCGACAAACCGCACGTTGGGTGTGAATATTGAACGCACACTGGCGCGGTCCACGCCCGGGATAAAGAAGACCCGGTTGGTAATGGTTTCAAACTTCTCGAAGAATTCCGGCGTGAACATTTCGCCGTCTTCGGCCACCAAGGCCACCATTACCCGGTTGGCGCCGCCAAACTCCCGCTCGTACTGCATGAAGGTCTGCATGTACTCATGATCGAGCGGTAGCTGTTTCATGAACCCGGCGTCAACTCGCAGCTGGGACATGAAAAACAGCATGACCACGGTTCCAACCAGGAACACCAGAAGGATCAGGGGACGGATCTTGAAGACCGCATCGGCGATGCGGTGGGTCAGGGAACTGGCTTCACTCATAACTCAATCCGTCCTCACCGGCAAGGATGATGGTGCCGTCCTCTGCCTTCAGTGCCGAGACGAAGGAGCTGCCCAGACGATCCTCACTGAGCGATAGTGATCCGGTCGTGTGGTCATAGCGAAGCCTGGCCGCCCCATTTCCAACCATCAGGAACTGTCCGCGACCCAATACCGTTCCACCCTTGAGGGTGGACTCAAGCCCGGTGTCGAGCACCTCCCAGCTATCACCGAAATCGGTCGAAAGCTGCACGTTGCCACGCAAACCGAAGGCCAGTATGCCTCCATCACCCAGGTGCAGCAGACCGAACATCGAGCCTGGGTACGGGAATCGAAAGGCTTCCCAGGTTTCACCAGAGTCCGTTGACCGAAACCCGTAACCGCGCTCCGCGGCAATCATCTGCCGGCCGTTATTGAGCTCGAGAAATGCGTTCAGGTGACACTCCATGAATTCATAGCAGCCGCGATCAAAATCCAGGTCAGCGTCATAATATGCGTCTTCATCGTCTTCGTAGCCATTGAACGGATCGTCATCAAAGTCATTGTACGGATCCTCGTCAGACTCATCTTCATACTCTTCTGCGGCCTCAGCGGCCTCCTCCCAGTCGATCGCCTCGGAGGTGACAAGATCCGCCATGTCGAGCACTTCCCAATCATGTCCTGCGTTCTCGGTACGCATGAACAGCCCGTATGCACCGATCGCAATGCCTTCATTGGCATTGAAGAAGTGGACATCAAGCAAAGGCTGCTCCCATTCAGGCTCGAAATGCTGAATGGACCAGGTCCGGCCCATGTCACGACTGTGAATGATGGTGGAATCGTGCCCGACCGCCCAAAGCCTGCCGCCGGCGAAATCCACCCGCGTCAAGGTTGCCTGAACCGGGACGAACTCGGCTTGTTCCCAGTCACGACCATTCGAGGAGAGCAGAACATGCCCACGTTCTCCGACCGCCACATAACGCTGACCTGCCCGAACCACATCCAAAGTCAGGGACTTGGATGCCAACGGAGCGTGAAAGGCTGGTCGCGCCTGGTACTCATCAGTGTCTTCGGCCAGCAAGACGCCCATCGGCATCAACACCAGTGGAAGAACAAGAAACCTCAGGTTGCCGAACATGCAGGTCTTCTCCGTGTCCTCGCTGAGCAACTCGATCCCAAGGAAAGCCTCTTAACGTCTGCCGCGAGTTCGCAAGGCCTGCGGGGTATAGTTGGACGGCCTCAAAGTTTCCGTAAAGGTGGCGACCGGGTCCTGGTTGTCGAGACCGTTGACAATATAGCGCCCTGACTGAAGGTCCAGGGATGACTCCAACGTCGCCCAAATGGTCGGAATGTCATAAAAGTTGATCGAGTGTGCTTCTGACAATCGCCACATGTTGTCTCGCTGATCATAATGATCAATGACTGCGATCTGATAGCTGTCGGCTTCGATATACATCGTTCGACGGGGATTGATATGGCGAGTACCCTCACGCAGAGTCGCGTCGACGACCCATACGCGATGCAGCTCGTAACGCAAGTGATCCGGATTCATGTGGCCTGGCTGAATCAGGTCATCGGCGTCGATGTCTCCACTATGAGCCCGGTAGGAGTTGTAGGGAATGTACTTTTCCTTCAGACCAACGATTTCCCAGTCATAGCGATCCATTGCTCCGTTGAACATGTCGGTCATGTCATTGGTGCGCAAGCCATCGGAGGCCGTTCCCGGGTTGTCATAAGCCACATTGGGCGCTCGGCGCACACGGCGCTGCCCCGGGTTATAGATCCAGGCCTGACGCGGCTGGGCAACCTGGTTGAGAGATTCATGCACCAGAAGAATGTTGCCGGCCAGGCGTGACGGGGATTCAACTTCCTGGAAAAAGTACAAAAGGATGTTGTTGGTATCTTCGATCGTATTGCCTTCGATGTAGTAAAGACCCAGAAACTCCTCGCGAAGGCGAATAAGCTGATAACTGCCGCGTGTCGTCGGAACCGCCTGGTTCCAATAGCGAACCCCGCCTGTGCCCTTGTACTTCAACTTGTGGTTCCAAACCAGCTCAAAGGCATTCTGCGGCAACGGAAACGGGAAACCTTCGGCAACATCAGCCACACCCTCTCCGTCGGCAACCAGCCGACCTGATGAGGCATTGCGTTTGGTCATTTCGTAAATACGATCGGAAAAAGATGCGCTACGGCGGGTCGGATACACTTTCATCCGATAAGTATCCGGGTAACGCTCAAATGCCGCCTTGTGCCCGGCCGTCAGCCGATCAGCATGCTCCCTGAAGTTATCAGCAGTGATCACGAAGAGAGGCTCGTCATCTGCGTAGGGATCCGGATGACGATCACCCGGCTCGAAACCATCGGGCCACATATCTCGGGTAATGCCACCCGTCCACTCAGGGATGGTTCCATCATCATTGCCGGCGCGCACCGATCCCATTGGCGTCAAATCCTCCCCGATTCGAGCGATATTTTCCTCGGTACGCGGAATGATGGAATCAACTTCTTGCGGTGGGGGCGCACTGTCGTTTGCATGCGCCATGGGCGCTAGGCTCATGGTTACAGATACTGCAACCAATCCGGCTCCGAAAGCAAGGCTTGCTGTCAGGCCGGCGTGAAGACTTTTGTTGGTCAGATCCATAGTTCTCTATCCTGGCGGTCTAGCCAAATGTCTGTAATAGTCTCAAAAAATAACGGAAGCCAGCTTATGAATCGGCCGGCTTCCGTTAGCCACTCAAGATCGGCTCAGCGACGCCCGCGAGTGCGCAAGGCCTGAGGCGTATAGCTGCTGGGGCTCAATGGTACGTTGAACGTATTGACCGGATCCTCGTTATCCAGGCCAGTGGCGACGTAGCGACCGGACTGGAGGTCCATATGGGTTTCAATGGTGGACCAGTAGGTTGGAACATCGTAATAGTTGATGGTATGCGCTTCGGAAGCGCGCCACAACTCACCACGCTGGTCATAATGGTCGATCAACGCAATCTGGTAGGTATCCTCGTCGAGATAGAAGGTTCGACGCGAATTGATGTGACGAGTACCATCGCGCAGATGCGCGTCAATGATCCAGACTCGATGCAGTTCATAACGCATCAATTCCGGATTCAAGTGACCCGGCTGGACAATATCGTCCGGAGACAGATCACCACTGTGGACCTTGTAGGAATTGTAGGGAATGTACATTTCCTTCTTGCCCACGATTTCCCAGGTAAAGCGATCCATGGCGCCGTTGAACATGTCGGTCATGTCATTGGTGCGAAGGCCATCCGAAGCCGTACCCGGGTTGTCGTAAGCAACATTGGGCGCACGCCGGACGCGACGCTGACCCGGATTGTAGATCCAGGCCTGGCGCGGCTGGGCCAGCTGATTGAGCGTTTCGTGCACCAGCAGGATGTTACCGGCCAGGCGCGCGGGTGACTCGACTTCCTGGAAGAAGTACAGGAGGATGTTATTGGTGTCCTCGATGGTGCTACCTTCAGCATAGTACAGCCCGAGCAATTCCTCGCGCAGGCGAACCAGCTGGAAGCTGCCGCGAGCCGTGGGAGCGACCTGGTTGTTGTAGCGAGTGCCACCGGTGCCCTTGTACTTGAGCTTGTGGTTCCACATCAGCTCGTAGGCATTCTGCGGCAGTGGAAAGGGAAAGCCTTCGGCCACATCCGCTACCCCTTCGCCATCGGCAATCAAGCGACCGGTGGGTGCATTGCGAATGGACGCTTCATAGATGAACTCCGGGAAAGAGGCGCTGCGCCGGGTCGGGTAGACCTTCATCCGGTAGGTGTCCGGGTAACGCTCGAAGGTGGCCATCTGGCCAACCGACAGACGATCCTCGTATTCGCGGAAGTTTTCGCCGGTAATGACATACAGCGGCTCGTCGTCGGCGAACGGATCGAGATGACGATCGCCCGGTTCGAATCCGGCCGGCCAGTCATCTTCGGTGATTCCGCCTTCCCAAGCGGGAATGCGACCATCAGCGCCGCCCGCGCGAATGGAGCCCATGGGCGTCAGATCATTGCCCAGGCGGGCAATATTTTCCTCGGTCCGTGGAATGATGGCATCGACATCCTCTGTGGCAATCTCGACCGCGTCTTCTTCCACTGCCGACTCTTCTTCGTCCTCGGCGGCAAGGCGTGCAGCCTCTTCCTCGGCAGCCTGGCGTTCTTCCTCGGCTCGACGTGCCTCTTCTTCCTCGGCAGCCAGTCTCTCAGCTTCAGCCTGACGGGCCGCTTCTTCCTCGGCAGCTTGTCGCTCGGCTTCAGCCTGGCGGGCGGCCTCTTCCTCGGCGGCCAATCGCTCGGCTTCGGCCTGGCGGGCCGCTTCTTCCTCGGCAGCCAGACGCTCGGCTTCAGCTTGGCGGGCCGCTTCTTCTTCGGCGGCCAGACGCTCCTCTTCGGCTTGACGCGCCTCTTCTTCCTCGGCAGCGAGTCGTTCGGCTTCGGCCTGGCGGGCCGCTTCTTCTTCGGCAGCCTGGCGTTCAGCCTCGGCTTCGGCTTCACGCGCTTCCTCTTCGGTCTCGAAGCGGTCGGCCATGCGTGGCTCTTCGGGTTCGGCTGCCGGCTCGTCTTCCATGACCGGCCCGGTTCCGCAACCGGCAAGGACTGCGGCCAGCGCCAATGCCGCGAGGATTTTCAGTGGGTTACTCAATTGATTCATATTGGACCTCCGCCCTAGAAGGAGTAGCTGACCGAGGCCGAAACAAAGTCACGGTCTCCCAGCAGGTTGTTGGCTCCGGCGCCGAAAAAGCTCGTATAGGCCAGGCCGACATTCCACTCGGCCTGGTAATCAAACGTCAATCCCAGAGTGAGCTGCTTGCGACCATTGACGAAATTACCGCCCGGTCCCGGCGTAACACCCTGGACATCGTGATTGAAGGCCAATCGCGGCGTCATGTTCCATGATGTTCCGAAAACCGCGTTGTAGGTCGGCGCGACCACCAGGCGATAGCCCCAGCTGAATGCCGTGGCGAATCCATCCTCGGTGGTCACCGGGTTGCGTCCGGCGCCGCTTCGGCTGTCGGGTCCACCTCCGGTATCGGTGCCCGGACCTTCAAAGCGCAGCTCATCCCGACCGGGCAGATTCCAGAAGTGAGTGGCGCCGATTTCACCAACCACTGCGACCTGGTCGGCGCCAACCCAGTTACTGGGACCAATCAATTTGGTCAAAGTTGCCTGGGCCTGCGAAACCTGGCGTCGCTCGTATCCCGGGATGAACTCACCCGGGGCGTATTCGCCAAGCTGGCTGCGAAAACGCTCATACTCCGCCGGCAAGACTGCATTCAGGGGCGACAGTCCGGCAAACAGCAATTCGACATCGTCGATCTGGACCGGCAGGTTGCGCCGATAGCTGACTTCGGCACCGAGCGACCACGCCCCGATGTTGGTGTTCATGCTCAGCCCCCACAGACTGATGTCCTCGGGGTACTCGACGATCACCCGACCAGTGGATACATCCGGGCTGGTCACCGCCTGACCGGACAGGACCGGCAGACGGCTGTGGTACTTGAGGTAATACAGTCCGAACTCGGTATCGTTCAGTTGCGGACTGAAATAGCGCAGCGTCATTCCCCACTGGCCACGATCGCGGGCATCGATATCATTCCCGCGCGGGAAGGCCGCGGAACAGCCCAGGGCGACCAACTCGGGCGCCAATCGATCGCCGCTCGCGATGGTGGCATCGGATGCGCCAAAATTGCCGTCGAAGCAAACCGTTTCGTACAGGTCGGTATTGCGCACGGGCTGCGGCACGAGACCGAAGTTGAGCATGGCATAGCGGCCACCGGCCGTCGCGAAGTCATTGGTCGCGAAGAATGTTCCAGAAGGTTCGGCCTCAACCGCGTCCCACTCGAACATGACCAAGGCTTCAGCCGAAAGATTCTGGGTCAGGTCAATGCTTCCCCAGAGCATGTTCAGGGGCAGGAAAGCGTCGCGCAGCTCGGCACCCGCGGTACGCAGCGCGGTGACATCGACCGGGTTGATGGTGTTGATGCCGCCCGCCAGAAAAGTGCTTTCACCCCAACTGACCACCTGGCGGCCGGCCCGAAGTGACAGGACGCGATCACCGATATTGAAATCGCCGAACACGTATGCATCGAGCAGGCGTGCCCGCTGACCAACCCGGTCCTTGGCGTCACTGGACAACTCATCCATGTTGTTGAGAGTGAAATCATGGAAGAAGTTGCCGCGAATGAACGCGCCGTACTGGCGGTAGTCAATCATGGCCTCGGAGGTGATTCGAGCGGCATTGAAGATCAGATCGCCGCGATCGAAGTTCAGGTTGCCGTCGTCAGAGTTGGCCGAGAACCGTCCCGGAGCGGCGATCTGTGCCTCGAGCGGAAAGCCGCCGATGGTCGGGTCGAAATGAGACTTGGCGACCAGGTCATCATCGCGACTGCTTACCCGCATGCCGACACCATAGCTCAACGTGGTATCGAGGCTCATTCTGAAGTCACCCTGGCGGATTTCCAGCGCCTGGGCCTGCTGAGTCGCAAGTGCCAGACCGATCGCGCAAGCCAGCAGGCAGGGGCGCACGGTGCTTGCCTGGCGGCGAGTCATTGATTTTTTCCGTGTCATTGTCTTGTCTCCCTGTCAGTCGTCGGTCTGGATCAGTGAAGGATCGTTGATGATCACCGCAGCGCCGCCGGAAGCGACCATGCTGGCGGCCTGGCCCTGCATCTCTGCAGTCACGGCCGGTCCAGCCGACGGATCAAGCAGTGAACCGTGACCACCTTGCAGCAGTCGAACCGCACCGCGAATTCCGGCCGGGTCCTCGGTGGTCTCGGTGATGGCATCCAGATCCAGCGCTCGAATCAGTGGTTCCGTGCCGGCCAGGGGAGCCCCCTCAACGGCATTGGGCACGACCGTATCACCGGCGATTTGCTGCAACAACATGCTATTGGTCAGTGAGGCCGCACCCCAGTTGATCGGATCAGCCGAATCAAGGACCGTCTGGGCTACCAGCAGGAACTGGAAGAAATCCGGCGAGCCAGGTTCGACGCCAGCATCGGCCAACCCATCCCGAATGACCGGTCCGAAAGTATCCGAGCCGTTCAAAAGATAGGCAACTGCACCACCAGGCGCCGAAAGCACGGCGTTGCTGACGGTCGGCTCCACGGCCAGGAACGGCAATCCGGTCATGCCGCCCAGCGACAACCCGACGAAGTTGATGTTCGAGCCATCCATGTCACCCAGACCATCGCCGGTCAGATCCATGAACGGGATATTCATGGCCAGTACTGACAAATCGGCCTGGGCCTGGCGCAGGTTGTCACGCGAGGTCAGCAGGCTCTGCAGATTGATGAACCAGTTACCCGAGCTGTCCAGCTCCGGATCCTCCGGATCGTCAAGATTCAGATCAAAGGTTCTTTCGCTGGCAATCGGGGCAAAAGGCGTGTTGCCCACGTACAGGGGACTGGTCTGATCGGTGATGCCGTGCAGGGGCAAATCGATTGAAACCACCGCGAACCCGATCGAGGCCATGGCGTCGGCCAGGGCCAGCATCTGCGAGCGGTCTCCGGTAATGCCGTGCTGGAAGATCACCACCGGCCAGCCGGAGACCGGACGGGTCAGGCCGGAATTTTCATTGGGCACCGTGATCAGCAAGGGCACATTCAGGCGACCGGTTTCGACCGGGATGGGATTGGCCACGGTAATGTTCGTGGAGGTCGGATCCAGTCCCAGTTCGTCGAAGGGCGGCATATAGGCACCTTCATTGGCGCGCCAGAAATCGAACAGCGGCGCTTCCGGATCATCTTCGCTGGGAATGCCGAGGTAATACGGCAACTCCATGACCCCGACGTACAAATCGGCGATGCCGGGTGAGGTCTCGAAGATGTCTGCGGTCGTCAGGCACACGCCGGGCGCCGGACAGGCCTGGCCAATCTGGCTGGAGGTCGGCTGGGCCATGGAGCGGACCACGTTGAGCACTGGGGTGACTGCCTGGGTCGTCGCGGTGAATGACAGCACGATGTCATCGCGATCAATCCCGACCGAAGCGGCCGCCGCTTCCTGGGCATTGGTCAACTGGCGTACCGGCTCGAGCGCCTGCGCTGTTGAATCATCCAGGAGCGGCTCGGTGCTATTGCCCGCCTCGTCGATCAAGGGGTCAGTGCGCTTGGCCAGGAAGTAGGTCTGATCCGGGGTCGCGGCGGTACCCTCGGTGTCGAGAATGCCGTTGGTCACGACCGCCATGTAGCCGGTCATCTCATCGAGCGGTCGCAGCGGAATGATCGCCACCGTTTGCCCGGTCGGGTCGGTGGGCGCCACCGTCGCCACGTAATCCTGGCCCGGAACCAACTCTTGATTGATGCTTTCGACCGCGATGGTGCCAAATGAAAACTGCACCTCGAACAAACGAACGGTGCTGCCCGGAATCACGGTGTCGGGATCAACCTGCTGGGTAAACTGAAAACTCCAGGGAGCAACAGTGCTGAACCCATCCAGGGTGCCCAGCGCCGCCAGCGGATCTGTGAAGTCCTCAGGATCTTCAGCCGGCGTGGCCAGGGTCAGATCGGTCGACTCGGCGAACAACAGGTTGGTGGGAAACGGCAACTCTCCCTCGGCCGGATCGAAAACGGCCGTCATGACCTGGGTGGTCGGAGTGTCGTCGGGATCAGTGGCCGGCTCCTGTGGCGTGGCCCGGTCCACGCTGGATCCACCGCCACAGCCAACCAGCCATAGCAGTGAAAGTACAAGAGCCAGAGTCAGGCGTACCTTCATGTGTTTACTCCCCGAAGCTTTTGCTTTGTGGTTTGGATACTGTCGAGTATGGCACGGGCCACACTCGGCGCTGCCCGTATGATATGAACATAGCGTTAAAATTTGCAAGCACAGTCTGACCTGCTTCGGACGAACGGCAGTTCGACACCTGGCGATCACGGTCAATCGCCGCTAGAATTCGGGCCCTACGGCCACTTCAGCGATACCCGAACGCATGAAATTCGAAAATCATCCCCTGAGGGCAGCCATCGGGCCGGGCCTGCTGATGGCCGGTGCTGCTGTCGGCGTGTCTCATCTGGTCCAGGCGACGCGGGCCGGGGCCGAGTATGGTGTGGCGCTGCTGGCGCTGGTGATGGTCGCCTGCGTCCTGAAATGGCCCTTCATCGAGTTTGGCCCGCGCTACGCGGCGGCCACCGGCGAGAGCATGATTCGCGGCTATCAGAAAATGGGCCGTTATGCGCTCGGCCTGTTCAGCCTGATCACGATCACCACGATGTTCTTCATCCAGGCCAGCGTGACGGTGGTTACCGCCGGCCTGGCCGGGCTGGTATTCGGACTGGACCTGTCGGTCACCATGCTGTCGTTCCTGGTGCTGGTCGGGTGCATCATCGTGCTGACCGTCGGCCACTATCGTGGTCTCGACCTGATCATGAAGATGATCATGTCGGCACTGGCTGTCTCGACGCTGGCCGCGGTCGCGCTGGCGTTCGGCGCCGAACCGGACTGGCAGGCCCTGAATCCGGCAATCGGGTGGGAGCAGGCCTGGACGGCGGCCGGGTTTGCCTTCATTCTCGCACTGCTCGGCTGGATGCCGATCCCGCTGGATGTGGCCGCATGGCACTCGCTGTGGACCCTGGAGCGAGCCAAACAGACCGGCCAGGCGCCGAGTGTCCGGCATGCCGTGTTCGATGTGCGGTTCGGGTACCTGGCGGCCACCTTGCTGGCCGTCCTTTTCCTGTTGCTGGGCGCCCTGGTCATGTACGGCTCGGGAGAAAGCTTCCCGACCTCGGCTGCAGGCTTTTCGGCGCGTCTGGTCGAGCTGTATGCCGCCAGCCTGGGCGAATGGTCACGACCCTTGATTGCCGTGGCCGCCCTGACCACGATGTTTTCGACGACCCTTGCGGTCACCGACGCCTACCCGCGCGTGGTGCGCGCACTGATCGAAGTCAGCGGTGTGGCCGATGACAAGGACGAGGCGCCCAACCTGCATCGCGGCCGTTATGTCAGCGCGCTGTTGCTGGTCACCATCGGTGCGCTGATCATCATCAACTTCTTCGGCGATCACTTCACCGTGCTGATTGATTTCACGACCACGGTTTCCTTCCTGGCGGCCCCGGTGCTTGCCTGGCTGAGCCTGAAGTTGCTGACCGGACCACTGACCCCGCTCGAGCATCAGCCGGGGCCGGGCATGCGCGCCCTGGCCTGGACCGGGTTCTTTTTCCTGGTGTTGTTCTGCCTGATCTGGATCGGCTGGCGGGTGTTTTGAGGGGAGACGGTGGTCGGTGCAGAACCCTGACCCCTTGCTCTACCTCAGGAGCTCTACAAGATTTTTGACGAGGCCCTCCGGGTTGCAGTCGGCAGCCACCGCAGCGGCGGCCTGATCGCGGATGGTCTGCCACAACTGCCGGTCTTGATACAACCTGGCGCAGGACCGAGCGAATGCCTCAGCCTGATCGGCCACCAGTAGCTGACGATCATGCTGCCAGTTCAGTTGCCCGGCCAGCACGCTGGTGGCAACCACCGGTATGCCGGCCGCGGCCGCCTCGTGCACCTTGTGCGGGATTCCGGCCGCGAAACGAGTCGGAGCGATGAATACCCGGCAGGCCGAGTACAGCGCCTCCAGCGAATCCACACGTCCGAGAAAATGGACCTGATCACTGCGGTAGCGATCGACCAGTTCGACGGGTGCGTCACCGGCGATGTAGAGACTGAAATCATCGCCCATTTCACTTTTCAACAAATCGGCCACCTCGTCGAGGAACCAGCACAAGGCGTCGACATTGGGCGATTCGGCTTCTCGCAGCGCACCCACAAACAGCAGGCCACGGCGATCATCGAACGCCGCCGGGGTCAGGTCCACCTCGAGCGCATGGCCGATCACGGCCACATGTTTGTGACCGGCAGCCCTGAACACTTCTGCCTCGACCTCCGAGACCGTGATGACGGCATCGGCCATGCGCGAAAGTTCGATCTCCTCGGCCAGCATGCGGCGAACTCGATCCTGACTCAATGACTGACCCGCCATCCGCTGACGCTGAATTTCACGTTCGGCCTCGATCGCCTCGGCATCGTAAATCAGGCGCGCCTTGCCCAGCACCTCGCGCCGGCCCTGCAATAGCGTGTTGACGACCTTCATGTTGATTGGCCGACTGACCACTACCCGATCATAGAATCCGCGCCGATCATTCAGAAATTCACCCAGGCGTTCGATGCCCAAGCCCGTCATGACCTCGATGCCTGGATCCAGGCTGGCTCGTATTCTCGACCAGTCGTCGTTTTCGATCTGCAACGGATACAGGGTCAGATCAAAGCCGTTTTCGGCCAGGGTGTTGAGCATCCTGCGCGCTCGCGGATACCCGGCGCCCAGGCTGGCGTGCGGCACCCGGTCGTCGATCCACAGGACCTTGCGATGTGAGCGGGCGGTTCGAACCAAGAGTTCATCGACCAAGCCCTGTTCGGGCCGATCCTGAAGGGCGCCGGCATGCCGCTGACTGAACACTTTCCGATGCCTGGCCTGCAGCTTCAGCGCCGCCTCGGGATCGCTGCTGCTGGCAAATTCCAGATGTCGAACCCACGCCCACGGCTCGTAGACAATACGATAATCCGCTTGTTGAAGGCGAAAGCAGTAATCGGTCTCTTCGTAGTAGGCCGGCGCATAAGCCGTATCAAACCCGTCGAACTCGGCGAACAATCGGGCGGGTGTGAGCAGGAAAGCCCCGGAGCAGTAATCGACCTCGCGTCGAAACAGAAAGCGTGGCTCCTCCGGCGCGCAGCCACGTCCATAGCCACTGGTACTGCCGTCCTTCCAGACAATCCCGCCGGCCTCCTGGAGGCGACCATCGGCCAGCACGATTCTGCCGCCGACGGCGCCGATATCCTCGGCTGATTGCAATGCGGCGATCGCCGCTTCCAGGCTGCCCGGACCGAGCTCGGCGTCGTTGTTGAGCAGCAACAGCAACTCGCCGCGTGCCCGGCTTGCGGCCTGGTTGACGGCATGAACAAACCCCAGATTCTCCGAATTGACGACCCGCTCGATACCATCGACGCGCTCGAGCAAATCACCCGTTCGATCGGTGGATGCATTGTCGATGACCACCAGTTCGGCCTGATCACCTGCATGGGCGAGAATGGAACGAAAACAACGCAGGCTCAGCGCCGCCTGATTGAACAACACCACCACGATGGAAACCCGGACCGGGTCCGGCCGTGGGAGAACCAGGCGTTGCCCACTTGAAAGAAACTCATCGAGGTCCTGCTCGGCGCGATGCACGAATGCCCGGCGATCAAAGCCGGGCTCGCGGGCAGATTCCTCGCCCGGTGCACGACCACGAATGCGCCGATACAAGCGTCGCCCGGCAGCGGTCGAAATCAGCGATCGCCCCAGTCGCTGACGCGACCGGATCAGCACATCGCCCAGTGCTCTCAGAGGTGCGCTCCAGCGCCACAGGCGAGAAGCGTGGATGCGGTCAATGCGATCCTCGAGTTGCCGGACCCGTGCTCGCAAGGCGCGGACTTCAAGCTCGCGCGCGTCCGACCCTGAATCCGCGGATTCAGGCGCGCAGTTCTTCTTCGAGCCAGTCATCGACCACGCGGTCGAGCAATTCCAGGGGCATGGCGCCATTGTCAAGAATCACCCGATGGAAGTCCCGAATATCGAAATCATCGCCCAGGGCATCACGGGCTCGCTCACGCATGGCCAGCATGCGTATCATACCGACCTTGAAGGCACAGGCCTGACCGGGGATGACCAGGTAACGCTCGATCTCGGCAACCACATCGCTCATCGGCATGCCGGTGATCGATTGCATGTAGTCGATGGCCCGCTCACGCGACCAGCGCCGATGATGCATGCCGGTATCGACCACCAGGCGAACGGCCCGGAACAGCTCGGCCTGCAATCGACCCAGGTTGTCGTAGGGGTCCTCGTGAAAACCCATCTCCCAGGCCAGGTATTCGGCGTACAACGCCCAGCCTTCGGCATGGGCATGCAGGCTGATGGTGCGACGGAATTCGGGAACATCCTCCATGGCCTGCATGCGGGTGATCTGCAGATGATGCCCCGGAATGGATTCGTGGTAGGCCAGGGTGCGCAACCCGAAACGCGGGTGTTCGTCGACCGAGCGCAGGTTGGCGAAGAATATGCCCGGCCTCGATCCGTCCGGGTCCGGGCGCATGTAGTAGGCGCCAAACGCCGTGGCTTCGCGATACTCGGGCACCCGGCGGACTTCGATATCGGCGGTCGGGCCGTCATGAAACCAATCGTCCAGCCCCTGTTCGATTTCGGCGACGATTTCCCGATAGGCCTCCAGGATCTGCTCGCGCCCTTCGTCCGAGTCTTCAAACAGAAATCTCTCTTCTGCATTCAGTGCGGCCATGCGTTCACCGACCGAACCTTCGCAATAGTCTCGGGCGCAAAGAATTTCATCCATTTCGGCACTGATGCGCTCAACCTCGCTCAAGCCCAGTTCGTGAATCTCGTCCGGCCCCATATCCGTGGTTGTATGCCCCCTGAGCAACCAGCGATAGTACGCATCGCCCTCCGGCAGACGCCAGACACCATCGTTGGATTCGGCCTTGTCCAGCAAGGATTCCAGGTAATCGATCAGGCTCCGATAGGCCGGCACCACCGATCGCCCGACGGCCTCGGCCAATTCGGTTTCAAGGCTTTCGAGGCGATCGTCTGAGACCACATCCTCGCGCTGGACACGATCGAGAATCTCGGTGACCAGCGGGTTTTCCGATGCAGGGCCATCAATGAACGCGAGACTGTCGCGAATGGTCTTCTCCACGGCAAAACGCGGCGGCATGATGCCCTGTTCAACCCGGTGCTCGACGATGTCAACGGTGCCCTGGAAAGCTTCCGGGAACTGATCCAGCCGATCCATGTAGAAGTCAATGTCGCGCTCGTTTCGCAACGGATGCTGTCCGGTCATGAATCCGGGCAGCATGTTGTGAATGGCCATCAACTGGTTGACCGGAAAATCGTGCCACATGAACGCTTCACCTCGCAGTTTCTGATCAAGCTGCCAGGCAAGAATGTCGACCGACAATCGATCCTGTTTCTCCAGGTCGAGATGCTCGAACGCCCGCAATTCCTCGCGGTGGCGGCGCGCCATGTCCAGTTCGGCCTTTTCCCGCTCAACCGAGGGAATGTTCAGACGTCCGAGATACTCCTCTTCGCGCTCACTACCCGCGAGCGCGCGAGCCATGGCTT
>SL_3KL_010_SEDDRAFT_10002639_pt1 | contig 16363 bp, 17 predicted proteins | sample SodLakKL_010_SED_2_FD_10381 | JGI IMG/M metagenome (IMG submission 10381) | reverse complement strand
CTGGTCCTGCGCACCTTCGCCCGCCACATGGCCGCGCACGGCGGCGGCTCGATCGTGAACATGGCGAGCATGGCCGGAGTCGGTGGACCGCCGAACATGATCTCCTACGCGACCTCCAAGGCAGCGATCCTGGGCATGACCCTGACGGCTTCCAAGGATCTGGCCCCACACGGCATCCGCGTGAACGCCGTCTCGCCCGCCTACATGGGCCCGGGCTTCATGTGGACACGTCAGGTCGAACTGCAAGCGGCCGCCGGCAGTCAGTACTTCGACCGCGACCCCGCCGTCGTCGCCGAGCAGATGATCGGATCTGTACCGATGCGCCGCTACGGAAGCATCGAGGAGATCCCGCCCGCCGTGGCGTTCCTCCTCGGCGACGGGGCAAGTTACATCACCGGAATCAACATCCCGATCGCCGGAGGGGTCCTGTAGGGCGGCCCGGTGGCGCACCGCTGGTAAGCCTCAGGCAGTGGCTTCCTATGCGGTCTGTCTCCCAGAGAGCTTGCGGAACATGTCTGCGAAGATGGCGTTACGATTCAACGAGTCGACCACCCTTATGAAGTGACGACCTCGATCGATGCTGTACCGGACATCGCTTTGCACCACGGGACTGTGGTCCAGATGCGACGGAGCCCACTCGGCGTTCAGGAGCCACCCGATCGGAGCGATGTCCCACACTTCCTTCGCGTAGGAGAAGTGCGACTCCGAGTACTCGGCAAAGCGATCGATCAAGAACGAGCAGAGCTCGTTCGCCCGACCCAGATCCTTCTCCAACTCGGCAAGGGTCGTAAGCGTGTGCGAGGCAACCGGGATACAAGGAACCAGCACCACCGGTGCGCCGCTCGAGAACACGACATTCGCCGCCGCGACGTCCTGCCGGAGGTTGAACTCCCGCGCGTGCGGCCAGTACAGGGCGTGGCCGCCGAGCCACACGACTACGACCCGCTCCTTCATGGACGGATCCGCGATCAACGCCGATGCAACATTCGTGATGGCGCCGATCGCCACCACGTACAAGCGATTCTCTGTGTCATGCTCCAGGCTCTTCGCGATCATGTCGTCGACCGCGGCACTCGCGACCGGTGTGTCGTGAGACTCGAGGTACCGCTCGGCACCCCGGAACACGAAGCCGTCCGTGCCGACCTCCATCCGCCCCAACAGCCGCACGATCTCCTCGTAGCTCTTCTCCATGCCATCCCCAGGACCGCTCGACCGCAGGTTGTGGAACGGCGCCGCATAGATCGCCCGTACATCGAGCTCGTCCGGAGATCGCATGGCGTACGCAAGCGCGAACTGATCGTCGATTTCGTTGTACGTGTCGGTGTCGAGAACCATGGCGATCTTGCGCTCTGGAGGCCTCAAGGCCTCAAGCATCCTGGCCTCATCGACTGCATTCATTTGTCTTCCTCCTGGCTCAGCATTCCTCATCGAGATGATCGTGTCAAGGAAGTGTATCGGTACATCTGGCCTGGCCGTGCCAGACCGGCTGCGAGCCGTCCTCGCAGCGCCGGCGGACTGAACCCATCATCCGTGTTCCTCCGGATGCACTGTCGTGCTCGCCTGGATGCTGCAAGCCTACGTCTGCCCCTCTTCACGGTAGGGAACGGCGCAGAAGCGGGCGATCTCGACGCCGAGGTCGCGCAAGGTCGCGGCGTTGCGGTAGGACTCCATCTGGATCTCGACGTCACCCGCCTTCGCGAAGCGGAGCCAGAGCCGCGTGAACCCGCCCTCCGGAGTTCTTACCTGTCGTCGGCGCACTTGGCTCTCACGTACCCGTGCCTCGCGATCCGCAGGGACCCGACCGTGGACTAGCACTTCCTGTAGGTCGGTCAGTGAGTAGAGCTTGGTGCGGTGCACGAAGAGGAAGCCGCTCCTGTGCGCGATGCTGTCGGATTGCCGGTCGAACTCCCAACGCTGGAAGTAGAACGCCGCGAAGAAGGAGACCCCGCTGACGACGAGCGCGAACGCACCCAGTTGACGTTCCTGGATCATCGCGTAAGCCATCAGCGCCCCTAGGGCACCGAAGAACCACCTCCAGCCCGGACCGAACCCAAGCACGAGCTGATCGGGCCCCGCCTTGGTGATCGTCATTTGATAGACCGCCATCACACCCCGAAGGCGCGCCCGGCGCGCGTCAACGTCCGCTCACGACCAAAGGACGAGCGGGGCGTCGGACTGTGCGGCCGACACGAGCCCGAGTCAAGACACACCGCTGACACCGCGTAGATCGAGCTCCTCGGCGAAGTGGCAGGCGGCGAGTCGATTCCTGTTGGATCCGGTACCGATCGATCGAAGCGCCGGTTGCTCTTCGCGACAAATGTCCCGCGCGTAGACACAGCGGGGATGAAACGGACAACCACTAGGACGGTTGGCCGGATCGGCAACCTCCCCCGATAGGGCGAAGTCGTCCAGCCGGTAGGACGGGTCGGGGCGCGGCACCGCCGACAGCAGCGCCTCGACGTACGGATGACGTGGCTTAGCGAACACGTCGCTGGTTGGCCCGGCTTCCACGACGAGACCGACGTACATCACGATCACCCGGTCACAGATGTGCTCAACGACACCTAGATCGTGAGATATGAACAGATACGTCAGGTCCAGCCTGCTCTGTAGGTCTTTGAGTAGGTTGAGCACCTGCGCCTGAATCGACACATCGAGTGCCGATACGGCCTCATCCGCGATGACGAGGTCTGGGTTGAGCGCAATCGCCCGAGCCACACCGATACGCTGGCGCTGTCCCCCGCTGAATGCGTGGGGGTAACGCGACAGGTAACCCTCGTGGAGCCCAACGAGGCCCAGCACCTCCACGACCTTGTCGCGCCGCTTCGACGCGTTTCGCATTCCATAGCACAGAAGCGGTTCACCGACGATCTCTTCAACGGTCATCCGCGGGTTCAGAGACGAGAATGGATCTTGGAAGATCGGCTGCATCCGCCGCCGCGCCTCACGCAATCCGGCTCGGTCCAACGCCGTCACGTCGATCCGCTCACCCTCTCGCAGGAAGTAGACCTTGCCCCCGGTGGGTTCGTGGGCTCGGAGCAGGAGCCGCCCCAGCGTCGTCTTACCGCAGCCACTCTCTCCCACGAGCCCCAAGGTCTCGCCACGATGAATCACGAACGACACCCCGTCGACGGCCTTCACGTCACCGACGTGCCGACGCAGCAACCCTCGCCGAATCGGGAAGTACATGCGCAGTTCTTCGGCCTCGAGTAGCACTTCTCGTTCGCCGCCGCGACTCACGCTTGGTCCACCTCTCGGCTATACGCCGTCGCGCCGATGGCATGCCGCTCCTCACCATCAGCGCACATGACGCACCGAACGAGGTGACCATCATCGACCTCGTAGTAGCTTGGCTCGACAGCGTCGCAAAGACCCGGGACCGCGTGCTCGCAACGCGGGTGAAACGCACAGCCCCGGATGTCGGCACGCATATCCGGGACGACCCCAGCGATCGATACGAGCTTCCGCTCACCCCCCGCACCGAGCTTCGGAACCGAGTTCAGCAGCCCTACCGTGTATGGATGTCTCGGCGCAGAGAACAGGAGGTCAACCGGCGCTTCCTCCACGATGCGACCCATGTACATCACGGCAACCCGGTCAGCCATCGCCGCGATGACCCCGAGATCATGGGTTATCAGCACCACACTAAGGCCGAGCTCTCGCTGGAGCCGCTTCAGTAGAGCGAGAATCTGCGCCTGAGTGGTGACATCCAAGGCCGTGCTGGGCTCGTCGGCAAGCAGTATCCTTGGTTCACAAGCGATCGCCATCGCGAGCATCACCCGTTGGCGCATGCCTCCGCTCAGCTGGAACGGATAGTCATCTATGCGACGAGCCGGATTCGGGATGCCGACCATGCGAAGCGCCTCTATCGCGCGCCGACGCGCTTCCGAGCGATCCCTCACGACGTGCAAGGAGATAGCCTCCATGATCTGGTTGCCGACCGTATGCACGGGGCTCAGGGATGCCATCGGCTCCTGGAAGATCATCCCGATCTGCCCACCGCGTATCCGTCGAATCTTCTCGCCATCCTCCGGTAGTCCGGTGATCTCGACCTGAGCACCGTCCGTCGGATGGTACGTAATCCGCCCTCCGGTCACACGACCAGGACTCGGTACTATGCCAAGCACCGCGCGCGCTGTCATGCTCTTGCCGCAACCGCTTTCACCGACGATTCCCAGCGTTTCGCCACCCCTCAGTTCCAGGTCGACGCCGCGAAGCACGCGCACGTTACCCTCGCGCGACCTGAACTCCACCTGAAGATCGCTCACATCCAGCAACACGCTGGTGCGTTCCGGAGTAGCAACCTGCACCGGTCGGAGGCTCGAGCGCGGGACTTCGTTATTCACGTGACCTCCGAATACGGATCGGCCGCGTCTCGTATGCCGTCGCCGACGAAGTTGAACGCGAGTACCGCTATCACGACGAACGTTACCGGGAAGAATAGCCAGGGAGCCATCGCCACCACGTAGACACTCTGGGCGTCCTGCAACAGCACGCCCCAGCTTATCGCCGGCGGTTTCATCCCGATCCCTAGGAAACTCAGAGCCGTCTCCGCGATGATCATGGTCGGAATGGCAATCGTAATCGCCGCGATGATATGACTGTAGAAGGAGGGTAGGAGATGCTTGAAGATCACCCGCGCTTGCGATGCCCCACCCAACTGGGCTGCGAGCACGAAGTCCTCCTCACGCAGCGAGAGGAACTTCCCTCGTACCACACGTGCTAGTTGCGTCCAACCCACGACGGACAGGATGACCGTGATCGCCAGGTACTCCTGCGTCGGACCCCATTCGCGGGGTACGGCTGCTGCGAGCGCCATCCACAGCGGTATCGTGGGAAACGAAAAGAGGATCTCGATCAACCGTTGCACGAGGGTGTCGACAACGCCGCCGAAGTATCCGGAGATGCCGCCCAGGACGATACCAAAGACCAGACTCAACGCGACTCCGGCCAGTCCGATCGAAAGTGACACTCGCGCTCCGTGTAATGTACGCGAGAACAGATCGCGCCCCATCCGATCGGTGCCGAACAGGAACACCGATCCTCCCGGCTCTACGCCGAAGAGCTTCAGCCGCGCGTCGAACAAGCCGAGGAACCGATAAGGCTCCGCGCTCCGAACGAAGAACCTCACCCGGTAGACCTGCGACCGATCCGGCGTGTAAACGCGCTCGTACGTCTCGGGATCGATCGTGCCGGTCAGCCCGTACACCACCACCCGCGGCCTGAGGCCCAATCCTTGTTCGGTGACGAAGTGCGGCAGCTGGGGCGAAGCCCACGGCATGCCGTGACGGCGGTTCGGATCATACGGAGCAAGAACGTCAGCGAAGATCGCGGTCAAGTACAAGAGGATGATCACCACGCTGGCAACCATGGCGAGCCGGTGTCGCTTGAACTTCCACCACATCAGTTGCAGCGGCGTAGCATATCCGAGTGCCGCGGTCGTCAGTTCACGACCGGCATGCTCTCGCACGTCGTGCTCCGCGATGATCATCTCCTCTCGCTGTCGCATCTCCTCGCTCATCTTCCCTTCAGGCGCTCAGCCCAAGCGGATCCGCGGATCGGCGATTGCCAATATCATGTCCGAGATGAAGACTCCTACGACGGTGAACGTAGCGAGCAACAAGACGAAGCTTCCTGCGAGGTACATGTCCTGGCTGATGAGGGAACGCAAGAGCAGCGGCCCGGTCGTCGGCAGGTTCAGTACCACACCAACGATGATCTCGCTACCGATCATCATCGGGAGAACGAAGGCCACCGAGCTGAAGAACGGGTTCAGCGCAACCCGGACCGGGTACTTGACGATCAGCCTCCATTTCCGGACACCCTTGGCCCGCGCGGTTTCTACATACGGCTTGCGCAACTCATCGAGTAGATTCGCTCTGACAACTCGGATGAGCGCCGCCGTGCCGGCGGTACCGATGATGAACATCGGGATCCAGATGTGGCGCAACAAATCGAGCACTCTGTCGAGCGACCAAGGCGCATCCCTATACTCCACGGAGAACAAGCCGCCAACACTGGTCCCGAACCAGCGATTCGACAAGTACATGATGACGAGCGCCAGGATGAAGTTCGGCAGCGCAAGCCCAAGAAACCCGAAGAACGTGAAGACATGATCCAAACGCGAGTACTGCTTTACGGCAGATATCACTCCGATGGGCAGCGAGATAGCCCAGGCCAGTAGCATCGAGGAGACGGCCACCAGCATGGTCAGTCCGATACGCTCACCGATGAGGTCGCGTACCGGACGAGCACGGTCGAAAGAACGCCCAAAATCACCTCGCAACAGGATCCCTCTCACCCACGCGAAGTATTGCTCGTGCGCAGGACGATCCAGTCCGTACTGCCGGCGCATGACCTCTACCTGATGCTCGGCAACGATCACGCCCTCCTGTTCTAGCTGAGCGATATAGGTGGAGAGGAAGTCACCTGGCGGAAGCTGGATGATGATGAACGAGATGACCGAAATGACCACGAGCGTCGGAATCATGAACAGGAAGCGGCGGATCACGTAGCTGACCATTCACCCTCACTCCCCATGTGATGCGACTCTGCCCATCTCTTGCGAATCCTCTGAGATGATCGCTTCTACCGAGTACCCTTCCGGCGGGGAATGCTCCCCGCCGGAAGGAAGTTCACGCGCTACGGCACCTCCACGACCTCGAACGCTACTGGCCACCGACCGCGAGGCCGTTCGCGGAGCGAGCGTCCGTCTACCAATGCCCACCGTCTTGGCGTCTCTCCGCGCTGTCGAAGTACCACGCCTCAGGGCGCCCCATTCCGATGAACGCGAAGTCCCACGCGTACCACACGCCCTCCGGGACATTCACGAGATCTCCGCTCAAGACCATCGGTTGCGGGACGTTTCCGACGGCTCCGATGTACCACAGGTGCTCAGCCTGTGCAGCCAGAATCTTGTCGATCGCTTCTCGCCGAACGTTCGGATCCGGATCGAACAGAAACTCGTCTCGCCATGTGCTGATCTGCAGGGCGATCTCCGTGGGTTCCACGCCTGTCGCACCACCCGAGGCGAACCAGCGGTTCCACCCCATTCCAGCGTGGCCGAGATGTGGGATGAAGTTGTCCAGGTTGTAGTAGAGCGAAGGCGGTGGAACACGATGCGACCACATGCGCACGTCGATCTCATTCGCCGCGAACATCTCGGTGTGGAGTTCCTCCGAACGCGCCTGCAGTCGCGCGTCGATACCCAGAGCCCGCCAATAATCGGTGATCAGCTCTGTTGCCTGGAGCCAGTCGGCCTGAATGGTCAGGACTTCCAGATTGATCCGCAGCACACTACCGTCCGGGCGAAGCAGGTTGCCGTCCCGGTCGCGGGTCAGTCCCACCTCCTGCTCCAGGATCCGTCGAGCTTCTTCAGGATCGTACTGCGTGTAGGCGGTCTCGAACTCCTCTCTCAAGTACGGCGACGGGCCGAGCACGGTGAACTGCCGTACTTCGCCTAATCCCAGCCAAACGAGGTCGTTCAGCTCCTCGCGGTCGATCGCGATGGACAGAGCCTGCGCGAATCTGGGATTGTTGAACAACTCGCGCAGCACCAGATCTTGATGCGTCCGATTCAGAGCAGCAGTGATGCGGGAGCCCTGCGGGTCCTGCCACATGGCTACTTGGTTGCCAACTTCCCGAACTGACCGCATGTACAAACTCATCCCGGGTGCGAAGCCGCGATGATAGTCGACCTGGCCAGCAACTGCCATGGCTTCGAGCACTTCGGCCGCTCCCGCATGCTCGACTCTCGCACGGTCGATGTACGGCAGCTGGTTTCCTTCCGCGTCAACCTTCCAGTAGTACGGATTGCGCTCAAGGTAGGTTACATCTGGTTCCTGTCGCACCACCACGTACGTGTACATCGACGGGACATCGGGCCGTCGGTCCGGGCGGAACCAGTGCGTAGGTTCGTAGTAATCCAAGAAAAGCTGCCACCACTCCTGGTAACCCTCGGCATCGAGCAGTGCCTGAAGCTCGTCCGGATCTGCATACTCCGGGTGGAACTGCTGGAAGTAGTGCTTCGGTGCCCGCTGGGGCTCTTCGCCCCGCAATGCGAGGATCTGGTGGAAGCTAGGCGCAACGTTGTCGCCAAAGGTGAACTTCACCGTGTAGTCATCGATCTTCTCGAGCCCGAACAGCTCCCCGCGGACTTGCCAGTAACCGGGAACGCCCGGGGTGATGTTCTCGTTCTGCAGGACATCTTCGTACCACCAGACGAGGTCATCGGCAGTGTACGGGTGCCCATCCGACCACTTCAGGCCTTCCCGCAGGTAGAGCATCATCGCCCGGCCGTCGTCGACGTACTCCCAACCGAGCGCAATGTTCGGTTGCACCGCACCGTCTTCCATCCTGAAGCTCAGCAGGTTCGGCTTGCCGGCGATGCCGCTGAACTCGTTGGACCACACCAGCGAGCCCATGTGCCCACCGCGCCACGTTCCTCCATACACACCGACATCAAACAGGTCAACGGCCTTAGGCTCCAGTGGGAGACGTTCCTCCACTGCCGGAAGGTCGCCACGTTCCACGAGTGCTCGAAGCATTGGCGCTTCCCCGTAATGCCCACTCGCGTAGGCTCCGGAGCCAAAGAGCAGGACCGCGAGCAACCCGAGCATGACGACAGAGGCACGCTCTCGGGTGAGTGCGCTACGACGCTTGGTCATGTCAACCTCCCATTACGCATGTCCCCCCGCCTCGAGAACTCAAGCCGAGGGGCGACGACGAGACCCGAAGTCAAGGAAGTGTCTGGAGTGATCGATCAGGCAGACCACAGCGACACAACATACTCACCAGACCTCACCACCTCCTGATCTGGATGTAGGGTTAGCCTAGCCGAACCGCAGTCGCCTGTCAATTCAGCGTGCGAGAGTTGAGGGCACATGTGGCAGAGGCCCGGCGCGTGTGTGACGCGGTTCTCGCGCGTCACTGGTGGCGCGGGAGTTAGCACCCGCTTGATGTTCACCTGCACCACCGGGTACCCTTCTCGACGACCAGTGAGGTTAGCTAGAGCTGGACCCTTTGGTTTGGACAGGTGACCGCGTGTCCTGGAGTGCGTTCATGCGCAGGCTCTCGGGGTGAGGGTCGGCGCTGAGCGCGGGTGCGCGCCGGCCGAACGACGCTGGTCGCTGTGCCTGCGTCCACGCTGTCGGGGGTGTGACGCCACAGGCTGGCGTGCTTCCGATGCCGCGGGCCGCAGCATCTTGCATGTCTTCCCCTGGGGGTTGGTGACCCTGCGTTGGGGTCGTCGGGTTCACTCACGGAGGGCTCGAGCGCGTAGAGGGCGTAGTGTTCGCGGGCGTAGCGGAAGTAGTTCTCTTGCCGCCAGCGGAGGAACCCCGGCCAGCGAGTCCGATCGCGTGGTCGAGGCACGGGCCATGCCTGTCATCGGTGAGCTACGCGGTGCAGACGTAGACGCGAGGTGCACCTCCTTCGTCCGGGATAGGTTCGTCGCCACCTCGGACGCCGGTGCGGACGACGTGACCTGTGCGCGGATCGACGACACGGTAAGTCCTTGGCACCTCGTCGGAACGGATGCGGAGCGGGCCGCCGTCGGTCGTGTAGGCGATCAAGAGCGTGCCTGGCACAAGGAGCCCCCGGCGCCCGACGGTTCCTTGCCAGTCGGGAATCATTCCGGTCAAGGGAAGGCCCTCGACGATGTGAGCGATGCGCCCGACGTGGCTCGAGCCCTCGAAGTCGAGCGCCTCGCGCCATCCCGCCTCAGCTGCGTGGCACCACGCGGCATGGCCCGGCTCGTTGGCGTGCAGACGCCACTGCCACAGGCTGGCCGCGCCGTAGACGACGCCCATGGTGCCACCCGCACACAGGTTGCTCCAAGCCTCGTGCCCCTGCCACCAACCCGCCGCTCGCCGCGGCTCCTGCATGCGTTCGTACGTGGGCTCGCCGTTTGCGACACCCTTCGCCGGCTGGTACGCCCACATGAACGCGACGCGCTCCGGAACATGCTCGCCGCCGTGGCCGGTCTGGCACCATTGGAAGTCCAGCCATGGCGCGTCCTGGTGCGCACGGTTGTCGGCATCGGGTCGATAGTGGATCCCGGTGGGTTGGCCGTAGGCGTCCACACGTCCGACCGCCTCGCCGCCGGCGGCCACCTGCGGCTCGTAGCCCGTACCATCGGCACCGACCAGGTAGATCGCGGGCCGAGCGCCGTAGCGCGCCACAAGGTAGCAGCAGTAGCGAGCGTAGGCGGCAGGGGACACCACGGCTCCCGCAGTTCGCAAGCCCTTCCAGCCATATCCCTGGAAGACCGGCTGTAGCACGGGAACAATCTCGTGCTCCACGAGGATGTCGAGCAGTCGATCCAGGGCGCGGAAATACTCGGGCCGGAGCGCCTCCAGGCGACCCTCGGGCAGGTCCTCGAAGGCCACGTCGAAGCCTTCGTCGACGGTGCGGTCGCGCGGACCAACGGCACCCATGTCGGGTTGGACCGTCATCAGCAACGCCGCGTTGAACCCCTTCGCCTTACGGTCGCGGGCGTAGTGGCGGCACTGCTCCTCCGTTGCCCGCCATGGCAGTGCCCAGGCCGTGTCCGCCACCATCAAGGCGGCCGTGCCGTCCGCGTGTGTGAGCGTGCGACGGTCGATGGCCATGCGCCAGAACCCGTGCCGGTAGAAGCGATGACGCGAGGAGCGGTCGTCGCCGCAGTGAACCACGCCATCGAGCCCATCCAAGCCAGGATCACCCGTCGCGCTCCGTACACGCCACCGCCAGCGGCCTGGGCTGGTGGACGCGAAGCGGATCCTCCAGGTGCGGCCGCCGTCCCAGAAGGCCTGCCTCCGGATGGTGGTACCCGAGTCGTGCGAGAACTCGGCCCAGACCTCGACGCCCGTGTAGGGGTTCGCGTGGTCGTGGGATGCCTGGAGCTCGATCTCGACCTCCCGCCACGGTCCGGAGGTGTCGGTAGCCGCTGAGCGGTGGGTCATGACGACACCCCGTCACCCGGCGCGACGGTCGATCGGGCGCGCTCAGCGACCCGATCGCAGGCGAACGCGTCCCGCCGATCGGTTCCCAACGGTCTCCCCGTGGCGCCCTCGCGAACATGGACGGCGCCGGTAGACGGCTGCCAGTCGAGTTCGCCGAACCCGATCGCCGTCTCGACGTTGATGTCTCCGAGGAGGAAGTCTCGGGAGGGTGGCTCGTGGACATCCTGCCGCACCGCCTCGTGCATTGGCGACGGATCGTGTCCCGCCGCCCGCAGCTTCACGTCGCGCGAGCCGTCCTCGACGAAGCCGAGGTCGACGGCCGCATTGTGCTCGAGCATGCGCGAGATCCGGCCGCCAACCACTCCTGCCGTGCCGTCGATCGCAACCTGCTGCATCGTCATCCTCCCTCTCCTGGTGACCGCGCCAGATGGTGACGCGGTCGTCGTTCCTGCTGACGCCTGCTCACTCCAACACTACCTCGAGCGTGCGCCCGGTGCCGGCCTCCGTCGAGACGGCACGCTGCATCGCCGCGCCCACGGCTGGGACAGCCGAGCGGACCTCGAGCTGGCAAAACCACCCGTTGGGACCGGCAGCGGCTACACGAGCACCTGGGGTACAGCACACCCATCGAGATCGAGGCATCGTACGTTCACCAGCAAGGCTTGCCGAGGCAGGCCGCGTGAGAGCAGAGCCTCTACAAGAACAAGTACGGTTCAGCGAACCCCGATGGACCTGCATCACCGGAGTGCAAAGCGCCAGGCAGTTTCGAGCTGCGCCTGATCCGCATAGGGGAACGACCTGTTGTGCTCAGCTTCAGCCATCAGGGTGATGATCGTTGCGTACTGCGCGTACGCGATTTCAGCATGCCCATGATCTACTACGGCGGTAGCGGCGAAGAACTCGCGATGGACCCCAACGTGGGGGCGCCTGCCCAGCCGCTGGTTCGCTGCCCCGAGGAGGGGGATGAAGTCTATCCTTGCGACATCGTGGTCACGCGAGCCGAGGATGCCGTCGGCATCTGGATGCAGTACGTGAGCCGCCCCGACCTGATGGCCCCGGAGGGCATGGGTTACCACCGGGTCAACCCCGATGGTTCCTTCGTCATCGCCGACGCACCCGAGAACACCGCTGCGCCGTTCGGGAACTACCCGTTCGGCACGTCTACCTTCAACGTCGGCGAAGTACGGCTCTCGGTCACGTGCCGCCGATGTGCAAGACGGCCACTCAACGCTTCCACGCCTACCGCTACCAGGCGCAGCCCGTGGCCCGCCTCGTCGCGCCCATACACGACGAATGCCCGCCCAGGTTGCAGGACACGGGCATGCCGTGCATCTGGGTAGCGGACGTCGACTAACCACCCCAAAGTGGCGTCCACAGATCACTCTGTGGGCGCCACGCGTGGACCGTCGTGTCCTCGAGGGCGACCCCACGATGGTCCATAACATCGCAGCAACCCGCAACGCAGCTTCGGACGCCCTAGCAGCCTACAGGGGCCCTCACTCCGACCTTGGAGAATCACATGGCGACCTACGAAGCGACTCCGATCCTCGCCTTGGCGCCGACACGGACCCCGTCACGGCGGCGGGATGAACCTCTGAACGCGCCACGCATGGAGCACGGCACGACGAACACCGCACTGCCCTCGCCCTCGTTGACGACGCGCATCTGGCCCGCCGGTAGGCGGGCGTCGCTCGTCTCGAACGGTACGCCACTCTGTGGAGCCAGGCCGGAGAGGCAATAGCAGCCTCAGGCGCGGGCACGGTCGGCCCCGGCCTCCCCCGACGCCAGGTCAACGAGTCGCGCCAGCGACCGCTTCCAGCCGTCCACGTGGTTCGACCTCTCTTCTGCACTCTCGAAGCGCTCATGGTGCAGCGTTAGCCGAATGCCCTCGGCCGCGGGAACGAGCGAGACGGTCACGAGCGTCTCGGCGCCACCGGATTCGCTCGCCCAGCTCCACGTGAACGTGAGCCTGCGCGGAGGGTCGATGGAAACGGAGGTCCCGACGATCTCATGACGCCCCATGCGGATGGGGTAGGCGCCACCCACTCGAAGATCGACCTCTGCCTCAGTGGGCAGCTCCGAGTTCGGAGCGAACCAGCGAGCCAGCTAAGCAGGATCGGTCCACGCGCGGCACACGCGCTCGGGCGGCGCAGCGAGGCTCCGCTCCACGGTCAAATCGTGTGCTGACGGGCTCTCGGTCATGGTTCCTCCTCGAGGTGGTGGGCGAGGTCATCGAGTCGGCCGTTCCAGAAGACTCGCGTGCTCTGCAGCCAGCGCTTTGCCTCATCGAGGGACGCGGCGTCGAGCGACAGAACGTGCTGCCCCCCCCGCCGCCGCCGCACGACGAGGCCGCTGGCCTCGAGCGTCCGCAAGTGCCGCGAGATGGGGCCCTACCGTCCCAGGACGACGTCGATCCCGGCGAAGACGAGCGCGACCTCTCGGTTGGATAGCCTTCCTACGCGCTCGTCAAGGACGCTCCGGTCGAGGGCGACGACCTGAGACACGTTGGCCACGGAGTCCTTCGGCAGTCCGGTGGCTGCAGCCTCGAGGTAGACGTTTCCCGGCGCCTGCGACCAGCGAAGGTTGCTCGTCAGCGGCACGCAGACGACCGTGGCGATGCGGCTTCGGTTGAACGCGTCGCATTGGACGACGAGCACCGGGCGCCGAAACCCCGGTTCGGATGCAGAAGGCTCGGCGAGGCCGGCCCACCAGACCTCCCCTTGCGCGATCACCAGTCGCTACGCGCGACGGCGCGGCATCCGGCACGTGCGACGAACGCGTCTACTGTCGGCTCCTCCGCCACGATGGCGTCGAGCGCGGCGGTCACGGAGGATGGGTCGTGCCGGGCCACGAACTCGCGCAGCGCCCGGCTGTACAGCTGGCTCCGCGAGTGGCCCAACTTGCGGTTAATCGTGAGTATCTCGACCCTCGTTCTCACCGCGCTCGCGCTCGCCTGGCTGCTGGCTCACCGCGCTCGCGCTCGAGCCCTACGGCGCGAGCGCATGCGCGCGTACCGCCAGTGGCTGCGTTCGCGCTCGCGGACCCTAGGAGGTTCCTACCGATGATCGAGATCGCCGTGCGGCACGGGCCGTTCACCTTCCGCGTGCAAGACGACGACCTCAAGAGCGCGATCTCGCGCATCAGCACCCTGCAGGAGATGCCCAGCGCCTGCCCGCGCTGCGGCGCCGCGCTGCGCTTCACCCATCGCGTGGTCGTGAGCGGCAAGAGCACCTACAACTACTACGGGCTCGCGTGCTCGAGTGAGACGCCGCACTTCACGGACTTCGGCGCGTACCAAGACGACGAACGGCAGCTCTACTACGACGCCAAGCGCCCCTGGCGCACGCGCGCGGAGATCGCCGCAGAACGCGAGCAGGCAGCCTGAGTCGCTCATCGAAGGGGTTGGTGCCCTCCCCGCAGGGGGGCGCCAACCCCCCATATCTGTGTAGGCCGTGGTGGTCAAGTGTTGAGCCGAGCGTGGCGCTTGGCTGGTGGGGCCGTGTGTGGCGGCGACGACGCGAGCCCGCCAGAGAGCGCGCAGCTTCGCGTGTCTCGCTGGCGCCAGTCGGCATCGGTGGTGGTGCGGGTGGGTGAGCTGGGCTTAGTGCATGGTGATGTCCTTGGCTGTGTCTGGCGTGGGCTGCTCGCGTGGCGCGCGCCGTGGTCCCTGCCTTATCTAGGTGCTCGAACCAGTGGGTTCGGCGACGAGATGATCGATCGGAGCTGAGCCGCGTGTGGCCGCATCAGTCTTTTCAGGCCGTCCACGTTGCGCACGTGGCGCGCAGGGGGCCCGGCGGGAGCTGGCCACAGGCATCTTGGTGACGTGGGACGCGCGCGAGCGGCGGCGAGCTTCAGGCCAGCGTGAGCTCGGGCGGGGAATCGATGGGCGCGAGCGCGCGATCGCCCAGCGCGATGAGGTTGTGGCGGATCTCGCGAGCGAGTTGCCGCGCCACGCTCAACGCCGCGCGCTTCCCACCCTGGCGCGCCTTCACCTGCTGGTAGAGCCGGTGGTGCGGCGCGCCGCGCCGGGCGTGGCACTTGGCGGCCTCGTACAGCGCCCAGCGCAGCGTTTCGGGACCCTGCCCGGAGAGCTTGCCGGCCGCGCGCTTGCTGTCCGAGGCGTACACCGTGATGTCCAGCCCGGTGTGACGCACGATCGCCCGCCGGTTCCGGAAGCGGCGCGCGTCACCGAGTTCAGCCAGAATGGTCGCCCCGGTGACCCAGGAGACCCCGTAATGCTTCGCGATCAGCGCCCGACAGCCCGGCTGGCTGCGCGCGTACGCGCGCCGCCAGCGATCGATGAGCGCGAGCTCCTGCTGGACCTGGTCGATCTGCCGCAACCCGACGCTGATCACCTGCCGGCAGGCGCTCGGCGCATCGAGCCGCTCGAGGTACGCTCTCGACGAGCGCGTCAGCAGCCCACCTTCGGGCTTCGCCAGGCCCAGGTGGAACAGCACGGCGTGCATGCGTTGCTGCCAGTGGGTGCGGATCTCGGCCAGCGCCTTCCGCAAGCGCATCGTCTGCCGCAAGTCAGCGATGTGCGCCGGCGGGATCCACGACGCGGGTAAGCGCCCTTGCTCTAGCAGTTCGCGCTGGTGGCGCGCGTCGACCCTATCGTTCTTGGCGCGCCGCTTGCGGCCGCGCAAGGCCGCCGAGTCCGCTGGCTCGGACAGGTGCGCCTCGAATCCCGCCTCCTGCAACGCTTCGACCACGAAGCGCCAACCGGTGCAGCCCTCCAGCGCGAACGCGCCCTCCCTCGATGGAAGCTCCTGCAGCCACGATCGGAACCGCTCCCGCGTGGCGGGCGTGATGCGGCCGCGCGCCAGCTCACCCGTCGCGTGATCGACCCAGTCGAACGTGATCTGCTCCCGATGAACGTCAAGACCACCCGTCAACATGCGCAGAACCTCCAAGCACCCCCGACGCAAGCCCGGCACCATCATGCTGCCCGAGCTGCTCCGGGGATCCTGCACATGTCATCTTTTTCAGGGCGCCCGTTCCGTCCGGGTGCACCTTGATGCTGGTGCTGTCGAGGCTGACGACCTCGATCCTGACNTTNAGGAGCTGCAGCATCTGCAGCTCCTCGAAGACCCTGTCGAGGATGCCGGCCTTCGCCCAGCGACTCATGCGCGTGTAGACCGTGTGCCAGCGGCCGTACTTGGCGGGCAGGCCACGCCAGGTGCAGCCGTTCACAGCGACGTAGAGGATCGCGTTGAGGAGCGTGAGGTTATCGATCCGGACGTTGCCGCGCTGGACGGGTAAGAGGTGCTCGATCAGGGCGAACTGCTCGCGGGCGAGCTGCATAGCACACCCTACCACACCTAGTGTGAACACGCCCTAGTCACGAGGCCCCGATGGCTGGTTCACATTGCCTTCATCGCCTTGCGTGCAGCCGTCACCGCTTGAACGACGGACCGTCG
>SL_3KL_010_SEDDRAFT_10002638_pt1 | contig 16369 bp, 10 predicted proteins | sample SodLakKL_010_SED_2_FD_10381 | JGI IMG/M metagenome (IMG submission 10381) | reverse complement strand
ATGATCCCTTTGCGTTATACCGCACGTGATGGTTTAGAGATTCCCGCATATTTAACAATTCCGCAAGGTGTTGAGCCCGAAAATCTTGCCGTTATTGTGTTACCCCACGGCGGTCCCTGGGCACGCGATACCTGGGGATACCGGTCAGAAGCTCAATTTTTAGCGAACCGGGGTTATGCAGTATTTCAGCCGAACTTCAGAGGTTCGACCGGTTTTGGAAAGGAATTTCTCAATGCCGGAAATAAAGAATGGGGTACCGGTTATATGCAGCATGATATTACCGATGGTCTGAAGTATTTAATAGAAGAAGGCATTGCTGATCCCGAACGTATAGGAATCTATGGCGGTTCGTATGGCGGGTTTGCAACGCTTGCGGGACTGGCATTCACACCAGAATTATACGCAGCCGGTGTATCATTTGTGGGACCGTCTAATATAATCACTTTACTCGAATCCATTCCGCCCTATTGGGAGCCGATGATCAAGATGTTCCATAACAGGGTTGGTGATCCGGACGATCCGGAAGACCGTGAACGGTTAAAAGAACAATCACCGCTCTTCTCGGCAGAACAGATACAGGCACCGCTTCTCGTTGTGCAGGGAGCAAACGATCCGCGTGTTGTGCAGCACGAATCGGATCAGATCGTTGTTGCAATGCGTGAACTCGGCCGTGAGGTTGAATATATTGTTGCACCTGATGAGGGGCATGGTTTCAGACGGCCGGATAACCGCATTGCCTTCTATGTTGCAATGGAAGATTTTTTTGCCGAACACATCGGCGGACGATATCAAGAAGAAGTACCCGATAACATCGCGGAACGTCTTGCAGAAATTACCGTTGATGTGGATGAGGTAGAACTTCGTGAACCTGTAGCCGGTCTGGATGAGGCACGAACTGCGCCGTTGCCGGCATTCGATAGTGATGTGTTAACTCCAATGACGGTTAACTTTACATCATTGATTGAAACACAGGGACAGGAAATAACGGTAACGACGAAACGGAAGATGGAAAAATATACCTATGACGACCGGGATGTGTGGCGTGTCATTGAAACTGCCAGCACGCCTATGAGTACATCAGAAGATACAACATATCTCGATCATCAATCGCTGTTACCAATATACCGGTCTGCAACGCAGGGAATGGCAACGATAACGATGGAATACACCGAAAGCGGGGTTGATGGTATTGTTACTATTCAGGGACGGGAAAATCCTATTCAAGCTGAATTTGAAGCTCCCGTATTATCCGACGGTGGCGGTTTAGATATTGCACTGCTTGCTCTGCCTCTGAGTGAAGGTTATGAAACAACGTTACGATCATTCAGTGCGATGCAGCAATCTGTACAGATTTATCATCTTGAAGTTGTAGAACGGGAAACGATAGAAGTGCCTGCCGGAAGTTTTGAAGCATTCAAGGTAAAAATGCAGGTAATGGAAAATGGCGACACCGGGCGCACGGTATGGGTATCCCTCGATGAACCCCGCCGGGTTTTAAAGAGCATTGATACACTTCCCGCCGCGATGGGCGGTGGTACGGTAACCAGTCAGTTAGAAGCTGTAGAGGTAAGCGGGATGTGAGTATAAATGAAAAGTGAGTAAGAGCAGAGTCTACGTAAGGGCGTTTATTTAGACGCCCTTACGGATATATGTATGCCGTAGTATAACTGATCTCCATACCGAACTTACCACATTAAGATCATCTGCAACAAATCTCTTTCAAATTCCGTATATTAAAGATGTGATTACTATTTCATTCCTACTAAATTCTTGAGGTTTTTATGCGCTTTCCCAAATTCGCACTCGTGTGTATTCTATTTATAGTATCATTCCAATTGGTACTGGCTGAAGATTCCAGACTCTTACGGCATCCAACCGTCAGTGAAACGCACATAGCATTCGTTTATGCCGGTGACATCTGGCTCGTCGACCGTCAGGGCGGACATGCACGTCAGCTCACAACTTCCGAAGGACTCGAAATGCTGCCGCGTTTTTCTCCCGACGGTGAGACAATTGCCTTTACCGGACAGTATGATGGCAATACAGACGTCTATATTATGCCGGCATTGGGCGGAGAACCCAAACGGTTAACCTATCATCCCGGGGCGGATAATGTACGTGGATGGACAAATGACGGCGAGCAGGTACTCTTCGCGTCGGGAAGAGAATCGGCTCCTGTTCCATATAACCGCTTGTGGACAATAGATATTAACGGCAGCTATCCCGAGGCATTACCATTACCGATGGCTCACCGGGGTGTTTATTCACCCGGCGGAAACCGGATGGCATATGTGCCATTTTCGGAAGCAAATACAATATGGAGACATTACCGTGGCGGTCGCACNACACCTGTATGGATCGTGGATATGGAGACCCTTGAAGTTGAGATGATACCCCGCGATAACAGCAACGATACCTACCCGATGTGGATCGATGAGAAAGTGTATTTCACATCCGACCGGAACGGTACGATCAATCTTTTTTCCTATGATACCCGGACAGAAGAGGTCAGACAGCTTACCCATCACGAGGATTTTGACATCCGCTATGCTTCCGAAGGAGATGGTGTTATAGTCTATGAACAGGGCGGGTACATCCATTTGTATGATCCAGAAATTGACCGGAGTGACCGGGTCTCTATTACCGTAACAAGTGACCGTTCGTTGACGCGACCGAGATTTGTCGATGCCGGGAATATGATACAGAGCGCGGAATTGTCGCCGAACGGAGTACGTGCGGTGTTCGGTGCACGCGGTGATATTTTTACCGTCCCCGCCGAAAAGGGAGATGTTCGGAATATTACCGGGCAGACCGGTGTGCATAACCGCTACCCGGCGTGGTCGCCCGACGGCAGACATGTAGCCTGGTTCTCCGATAAAAGCGGTGAGTATAAATTGATGATCGGTGATCAACTCGGCCGCGAAGAACCGAAAGTAATCTCGTTTGAAAATCCGAGTTTTTATTACTCACCGGTATGGTCACCCGATTCGGAGAAGATCGCTTTTACCGATAAACATCTCAATCTCTGGTATCTCAATGTGAACGACGGTGAACCGGTGAAAGTCGATACCGATACGTACGAGCATCCGGAGCGGTCGTTACATCCTGTCTGGGCGCCTGACTCGGAATGGATCACCTACTCCAAACGATTACGCAATCATATGCGTGCAATACATGTTTATTCTCTCGAAAACAATGAAACCTATCAAATAACCGACGGGCTGTCGGATGCGATTTCACCTGCATTCGATAAGAACGGCAAGTATCTCTACTTTCTTGCAAGCACAAACGTTGCGTTGACCACCGGCTGGCTTGATATGACATCGGTTGAACGGCCGGTTGTACACAATGCATACCTTGTGGTGCTTGCGAAAGATGAGAAATCACCGCTTGCTCCGGAAAGCGATGAGGAGGAAACAAACGGGAATCAAAATGAAGAAGATGCCGGGGATGATGAGGTTGACGTCCGCATTGATATAGAGAATATCGATCAACGCATTCTTGCCATCGATAACATACCCGGTCGCAATTACTCTTCATTAAAGACCGGTCAGGAAGGTCGCATCTATTACCTCGAGTCGGTACCGAATCAACAGGGATATACCCTTCACACATATGATCTCGACAAACGTGAAGCAAGCGTTTTTATGTCGGGAATTTTTCAATACACAATCTCGGCAAACGGTAATAAGTTGTTATATGCAGCCCCCGGCAATGTGTGGGGAATCGTCGATGCTGTCGGCACAGCCAACGTAGGTGATGGCAGATTGAACACCGGTGATATGAAAGTGCAGATTGATCCGAGAGCCGAATGGGAACAGATCTACCTTGAATCGTGGAGGATCAACCGCGATTTCCTTTATGCCCCCAACATGCACGGTGCGGACTGGGATGCGAAAAAAGAAAAGTATCGCGAATGGGTAGATCACGTTAGTCACCGGACGGATCTGACGTATGTGTTGCAACATATCTTAAGCGAGCTTGTTATAGGCCACAGCTATGTCGGCGGCGGTGATGCACCGTCTCCCGAATCGGTGCAAGTGGGATTGCTCGGTGCGGACTATATAATAGAGGGAAATTATTACCGTATATCGAAGATTTATACGGGTGAGAACTGGAATCCCGAACTGCGTGCACCGTTAACGGAACCGGGAAGCGATGTAAGGGAGGGAGAGTACATTCTTGCTGTGAATGGCAGAGAGTTGCGGGCACCGGCAAATATCTACAGTCTCTTTCAGGGAACCGCAAACCGGCAGACGGTACTCCTCGTGAACGATGAACCGATTGAAGAAGGTGCACGTACGGTGACCGTCGTTCCCGTTGCAAGTGAATGGGGGTTGCGCCAGCGGGCGTGGGTTGAAGATAACCGCAGAAAAGTTGAGGAATTATCGGACGGTCAGCTTGCATATGTTTATCTGCCGAATACCGGGGGTGGTGGATATTCGTACTTTAACCGGTATTTCTTCTCACAGATGGACCGCAATGGTGCAGTAGTAGACGAACGGTTCAACGGCGGCGGTCTGGCGGCCGATTACATCATCGATTTCCTCGATCGTCCCGTACTCAACTACTGGCATACACGCGACGGTGAAGATTTCAAAACTCCGCTTGCGGCAATGGATGGCCCGAAGGTGATGATCATTAACGAGCACGCAGGGTCGGGCGGCGATGCGCTGCCGTATTATTTCCGCAAACGCGGGATCGGTCCGCTCATCGGTACAACAACCTGGGGCGGCCTGGTCGGTGTGTACGATTATCCGCAGCTAATTGACGGCGGATTTGTAACTGCGCCGCGTGTTGCTTTCTATACCGTCGACGGTGAATGGGCGGTTGAGAACGAGGGTGTTGACCCCGATATCGAGGTATTACAATTACCGGCAAAGATGAAAGACGGTGGCGATCCGCAGCTCGAACGGGCAATCAACGAAGCGCTCCGTATGCTTGAAGAAGACCCGCTGCGTGAGGTCGAGACTCCCGAATATCCGGTGCGTGTTAAGTGATTGAAAGATAAGATTTGAGACCTGACAGGTTTTTAAAACCTGTCAGGTCTGAATATTTTGGGGATTGGATATGTAAAGCCAGTCGCCGGGTCGCTTATACAGTTCAGCCCGATTGTTCCGGATGATCTACAGTATTTTTAATTTCGGAAAGTATTTTTTATATATTGTTCGATCTCGGGTAAGCAATCTATCAGCTTGCACAGTTGCATGCGCGCCGATTATAATGATCTTAAACATATACCACAGGCGGTTTTTTCCCTGAAGTTTCGATTATTCCGGAAATTGTCTTATTTTTCTATATTGCTAACCATATTTTAGATTTTCTTCGTGAACTTCATGGATCAAGACCTCCGGCACCTGATAAAAGAATTCCTGACCATATATCAAACACTTGATATAAACGGAGACCCGGCAGCCCGGGGACATATACTGGATGTACAGAACAAAATGAGCACCATCCTGAACAACGACCCGCCACTGCAACAGAAAACTCCGGAACAAAAACCTGTTTGTAAACATCTCAATCCGGCTATCGATAAAGGAAAAGAAGGTCCCTTTGCAGGTTTGTGCAATGCAGTCGAAAAAACGTCCCGCAAATTCAGATGGGAATTCGGCTATTCATCAATGCCCGGTCATTTATACGAATCGTATGCCTATACTGAAGTTCTCGGTCCGGACGGCAATGTGTATAGCGATGAACTGATCCTGGGATTTGTTTTACTTGCGCCGCAGTGTTATTATCCCGATCATAATCATCCGGGAATTGAAGAGTCCTATATCGGTTTAAGCGGGGAGTGTATCCAGAATAACGATGAATTTGTAAAGCCCGGCGGATTCCTCTACAATTATCCGGGTAAAATGCATAATCTGAAGGTCCCCGCCGGTAAACCCTGCCTCCTTGCCTATGCCTGGAATGCAGAACCGGAAGTATTACGTACCTATTCTATGAATTTTTCCGGATAACAGAAAATCAAATTATCCGTTATCACTTGTTTCATTCATACATTTTTTCGATATTTCAGGTACCGGTTTTAATTAAATAAAAGGAAGTCCCGCCCGGATGATCATCATTTCATATTGATTAATCTCCAGACGCTTATATGATGTACACCACTAACCACAGGACACACGATTATGAAATCTATTTTTATAGTAATTATTGTAATGCTTATTGCACTCGGAGGATGTTCACAGCACATGGATAATCCGTTCCTGCAGGAATTCGATACACCCCACGGCGTTCCATCGTTTGACGATATCAGAACCGAACATTACATGCCTGCATTTCAAGCTGGTATGGAACAGGAAAAAGCAGAAATCGCTGCGATCATTGATAATACCGAACCACCGACATTTGAAAATACCATCGAAGCATATGAATACAGCGGCGAAACCCTGCGAAGGGCACGGATGGTGTTTACAAATATGACTTCGGCCAATACCTCATCGGAGATACAGGAAATTGCACGCGAATCTGCCCCGATGATATCCAAACACCGTGATGATATTATGCTGAATCCTGAGCTGTTCGAACGGGTCAGGGCTGTGTACGAGCAAAAGGATGAGCTTGACCTGAATCAGGAGCAGCAACAGTTATTGACCGAAACGTATAAATCGTTTGTACGGGGAGGTGCAAATCTGCCCGAAGATAAGCAGGAACGTTTCCGTGAAATCAATGAACGGCTCTCGGTACATACGCTGCAGTTCAGCGATAACGTGCTTGCAGAAAATAACAGATTCGAACTCCTTCTCGAAACAGAAGACGATCTTGCCGGATTGCCCGAATCGGTCATCGCATCCGCCGCCGATGCGGCACAGGAAGCCGGCTACGAAGATACATGGCTGATCACGCTGCACGTGCCGAGTGCGATGCCCTTTCTGCAGTATTCGTCGAGGAGAGATCTCCGGGAGACCGTTAAGCGCGGATTCATCAGTAAAGGAAATAATGATGACGAATACGACAACAAAGAGATAATTAAAGAGATTGTCGCTTTGCGTCTCGAAAGAGCAAATTTACTGGGATATGAAACCCATGCGCATTATATACTCGAGGAAAATATGGCGCAAAATCCCGAAGGAGTATCCCAACTGATCGACCAGTTGTGGGTTCCTGCTCTCCGGAATGCAAAACAGGAAAGAGACATGCTTCAGGAAATGGTCGATCGCGAAGGCGGCGGGTTCGAATTAAAGTCGTGGGATTGGCGTTATTATGCCGAGAAAGTCCGCGCCGACAGATACGATCTTGATGAAGAGATGATTCGTGCATACTTCCCGCTCGAAAGTGCAAAGGACGGGGTATTCGGTGTTATCAATAAATTGTGGGGACTTGAATTCATCGAACGGGACGATATTCCAAAATATCATGAAGAAGTCTATGTCTATGAAGTGCGTGAAGCCGACGAAAGCTTCATCGGAATTCTCTATCTCGATTTTCATCCACGTCCCGGTAAACGGGGAGGTGCGTGGATGAGCAGCTTCCGTAAACAATCCCGTACTCCCGAAGGCGATATGATTACGCCGGTCATTACAACCGTGTATAACTTTTCGCGGGCGACTGCCGATACGCCGGCGTTGTTAACATACGAAGAGCTGACGACATTCTTCCACGAACTCGGGCATGCGCTGCACGGGTTGCTTTCCGATTGTCAGTATAACAGTCTGTCCGGAACCGCCGTCCCGCGCGATTTTGTCGAGCTGCCTTCGCAGGTGATGGAAAACTGGGCTGCCGAACCCGAAGTTTTGAAAATGTTTGCACGTCATTATCAGACGGGAGAAGTTATCCCTGACGATCTGATTGACAGGATACGCAGAAGCGCACAGTTCAATCAGGGATTTGCAACTACCGAATATCTTGCATCGGCGTTCCTCGATATGGATTATCACACGCTGACCGACGGAGTTGTCGACGATGTGAATGCATTCGAAGAGAATACCCGCAACGCGATCGATTTAATACCCGAAATAGAATTCCGTCATCGAAGCACGTACTTCAATCATATATTTGCCGGCGGTTATTCGGCAGGGTATTACAGTTACATCTGGGCCGAAGTGCTCGACGCCGATGCGTTTCAGGCATTCAAAGAAACATCGTTGTTCGATGAGGAAACCGCAGCGGCATTCAGAACGCACATCCTCGAGCGCGGTGGCACCGATGATGCTATGAAATTGTATAAAGATTTCCGCGGCAGAGAACCGGAGATACAGCCGCTTCTTGACAGGCGCGGGTTGAATTGAGCTGATCGAGGGAAGAGTGCAATGTTGGAGTGTTGGAATAATGGAGTATTGGAATGATGGGGTGATTGGGTGAAACGGTGTGTCGGAGAAACGGAGAAACACTGTAAACACGAAACTGTAAACTGAAAACCCGAAAACTTTATTCGGAGCATTTATGAAACCCTCTAATCTTTTTATATGTTGCCTTTTAACGGCAGTGTTTATATTTAGTTCATATTCAAACGGTAATGAGGAGTATTCGATGGGAATACCGGATGCAGTACAGCAGCAAACAATCGATAGTATGATCGGGAAATTCGGCGATGAACATGCCGAACGTATCCAGGCCGGTGTCAGCCAGGTTGCCGAACGGTGGCGTTCAGATGACGGTAGTGAAGAGGATTTCGAGAAATTCTGTCTTGACAACTTTTATCACGAACAGGAAAAACTCGATATGGTGTTCGACCGGTTTCAGGAAAATCTCGAAGCACTCTACGGCAATCTGCACCGGATTTACCGTCAGTTTATGTGGCATCTGCATGTCGATACCGGCCCGGTACTGCCCCTCGATCGGATGTTCGGCGAGTATGACGTCTATGCACACGTCGGTGAGGATCTGTTCCGGTCGAAAATCGCATTTACCGCATTGTTGAACTATCCGGTATATACACTTGAAGAAAAAATTGAAAAAGGAGAAGGTTGGTCGAGACGGAAATGGGCTGAGGCGCGTCTCGCCGATCAGTTTTTAAACAGGATCCCCGCAGAGGTCAATCAAAAGCGGAGTGAGATCAGAACACGTGCCGATAATTATATTGCAAACTATAATATTTATATGCATAATCTCGTCGATGACGAGGGGAACCGGTTGTTCCCGGAAGGTATGAGACTTATCAGTCACTGGGGATTGCGTGATGAACTGAAAGCTCAGTATGCCAACCCCGATGACGGACTCGAACGGCAGCGCATGATTTATCAGGTCATGCAGCGGATTATTGCACAGGAAATACCCAAAGTAATGGTCGATAACGACGAAGCCGACTGGAATCCTTACACAAACGAAGTATGGAAAGCCGGCACACAGGATCCCGCCGATGCATCGCCCGAACCGAATACCCGGTATGAACATTTCTGGCGGGTATTTGAAGGAGAGCAAGCGGTTGATCAATACACGCCGGATAATCCTACGCTTATCGACCGGCGCTTTAACCGGCATCGTGAAATTTTCGAAGACGAAGTTGAAGCTATGCTCAAAGAAGTGCTGACGGCGCCGGTACTTAATGACATTGCCCGGCTCATCGAACGCCGTCTCGGCCGCGATCTCGAGCCGTTCGATATATGGTACGACGGATTTAAAGAACGCGGTCAGTTTCCCGAAGGAAAGCTTGATGACATTGTGCGTGAGCGTTTTCCGGATCCCGAATCGTTCGAAGAGCAGCTTCCCGACATTCTGAAAACACTCGGCTTCAGTTCCGAGAGAGCTGAGTATCTATCGGAACGAATCACAGTCGATCCGTCACGGGGAGCCGGTCACGCAATGGGTGCCCGTATGGAAGGAGATAAAGCACATCTTCGTACCCGTATTCCTGAAGATGGCATGAACTACCAGGGATTCAACATAGCTATACACGAGTTGGGACATAATGTTGAACAGGTGTTTACACTCGAAGGTGTTGATTATTATATGTTACGTGGTGTTCCGAATACCGCCTTTACCGAGGCCTTCGCGTTTGTGTTCCAGTACCGCGATCTCGATGTGCTCGGTCTTGCCTCCGATGATCCGCAAAGCGAAGCAATGCGTGCACTCAACGATATGTGGATGACGTATGAGATAGCCGGCGTTTCACTTGTTGATATGCGTGTGTGGCGGTGGATGTATGACAATCCCGGTGCAGGACCGGAACAATTACGGGATGCTGTGCAGCAAATCGCAGCTGAAGTATGGAATGAATTCTACGCACCGGTATACGGTGTTGAGGATGTATCGATTTTGTGTATCTATTCACATATGATCAGTCTTGGTATGTATATTCCCGATTATGCAATCGGCCACGTTATAACGTCGCAATTCGAAGAGCACTTTAAAGACAGAGATCTGGCTTATGAAATGGAACGTATGTGTGTGCAGGGTAATTTAGCACCGCAGCTATGGATGGAAAAGGCAGTAGGTTCTCCTATCACTGCACAACCGATGATCGAGGCGGCTGAACGGGCGGTTGAAATATTGGATTAAAAAGTAGAACTTACTTTAAGACATCGAATGATACAACAGAGGATCCTGTGATGTATCCACAGGATCCTTTGGTTTGCTGTGGATGTTTTTTATCTTCTATAATAGATGAAATCAAACAAACAACCCACCACTAACATACCGGTTCACTACATAATCCGGCGGTATCTTATGTTTCAGATACCCGGTATATTAATTCTTATTATCCTTGCATTATTTTTCCACTATGTTGTAGAAGCGCCCGCCTGGTCAATATGGCTGCTGGCCGGGGCCTGGTTGATAAAAGAACTGGTAACGGTCCCCTTTACATGGCCTTTATATATCCGGCCGCGGTTGAGTCCCACCGAATTAATGCTCGATCAGGAAGGCGTAGCCATAAATAAACTCGACCCCGGCGGATTTGTAAAATTTCACAGCGAGATCTGGCAGGCAGAAGCAACCGATCCTGATTCGGTTATCGAAAAAGGTGAACACGTCAGGATCCGGGAGATTCGCGGGATGACATTGATCGTAGAAAAAATTTAGAAGAATCTCTCCCGTTTAGAGCAAAATCCGTATCCCGACAACGCCGCTGAAATATGTTAATGGATCCGTTTCAGTATTTATCGAGTTGTACTGTGCCCGCGCATCGATCTGAAAATCGGGGTTGAGGTGTAGCAGTAACCCGCCGCCTGCACTAAAACCGATATCGGAACCCGAAGCGGATGCGGGTTCATCGAGGAATGGTTCATCACGCTCCCACGATACCATGTGTAATCCGACTTCCGCATTCAAATATGGTGACGTTGCATCGGGAATTATGTAATACCGCACTCCTGCAAGGAGCGGTATGGTGGAGAATGTCCTGTCAAATATTTCTCCGGGAAATTCAGGATATTCTACCGATTCACTAAAGCTTAAATACCCGCCCGATGCTGTGATTCCCAATGAAGGTGTGATGCGGTATTCGAAGATTCCCTGCAAAGCAATACCTGTATCATAAAGGTCTCCGAAGTCACCTGTCGGAATAGCAAGACCGCCCAGGAAACTCAGGCTCATATTGTCACGGGCAAGTGAAAGATTGGTAATAAAAATGAAAGCAAACACTACCAGTATAAGTCGTTTCATGGCGCCTTCCTTGTCGTATTGTTTGATGAGTAGAATACAAAGTATGAAAGTTAGGAATAATATGCAAAGGGCGTATCGAAGCGTTTTGCCAATAAATGAGAAATATCCTATCTTATTTGTAACAATGATTGTGCTTCCGGAGTATGCTATGCAAATCCCGTGTATTGTGTGCAAAAATATTTACAGATCGGAAGAAACAGAATCTGCCACCGAGGAACTTCCGTTTTGTTCGAAATGTCACGATGAGTATGCAGAGGTATTACAATATGCGTACGAACAGGCGATATACGAATACTTTAAATATCAGGCCCGGCAAGCGTCGAAAATTTCACTCGAATCGCTTCCGGTTATAACGAAGCTCGCAGCGAAGTATGCGGCAAGCGTAATTGCTCATGACGATCTTTATTTAACCGGTATGTATTTACGGTATATATACGATGACGACTTTGTTGCGTATTCTCACAAAGAATTGTTATATAACCTGTCCGCCGTCGCGCCAAAGAAACATCAACGTGATTGAAAAATTGTCTCAACATATACCCGAACGGACAGTATCTGATTTGCCCGCTTCCGTTGGAACGTATGCGCTGGTATTTAAAAACGTACATACTAAATCCATCAGAATCGGTAAGCTCGGTACATTGCAGTTTCATCAGGGATGGTATATCTATACCGGTTTGTCAGGAAACCTTCAGTAACTATGTTAGTGCGGTTTCGAGTAAGTATGTTTTCATTTACTATCCACTCACACATCCTTCGACAGAGTTTATCCCGCAACAGCGGGGCTCAGGATGACAGCTTACGCGCTAATGTATTTTGCCATTGTTATGATCAATTGTCACCCTGAGCGGAGTCGAAGGGTGACAATCTATAGAAAGTAGTATGAGTATGAAAGAGTACAACCAGTTCATTCCGTTTGTAAAAGAACTCGCCCGGAAAAGCAGCGATGTGATCATGCCGTATTTCGCGAACCGCGATGTGATAGTCGAACAAAAATCGGATGAAACACCCGTCACCATAGCCGACCGCAAAGCTGAAGAGCTTATGCGCGATATGATTCACAAGCACTATCCCGGACACGGTATTATCGGTGAAGAGTTCGGGAACGAAAACACGGACGCCGGGTTTGTATGGGTGCTTGATCCGATCGACGGTACGAAATCGTTCGCAGCCGCATGCCCGTTATTCGGAACATTAATTGCACTCAGGCATAACGGTAAACCGGTACTCGGTGCTATTCATATGCCGGCAATGCAACAGCTTCTTGTCGGTGATGGTACAACAACTACGTTAAACGATAAACCGGTTACGGTCCGCGGCACGAAGTCATTCGGTAACGCTGTTATGCTCACCACCGATATTCTTTTCATAGAAGAATATCAGAATGCTGCCGGGTTCGAAAAATTACTGCGGAAAGTAAAGCTGTTCCGGACCTGGGGAGATTGTTATGCGTATTTTTCGCTTGCTTCGGGATGGAGCGATATTGCACTCGATCCAATAATGGAGGTGTGGGATGTGCAGGCACTTATTCCGGTGGTTCGCGGGGCAGGTGGGGTGATAACTGCGTGGGATGGCAGCGATCCGGTTCAGGCTAATGCAATAATTGCTGCCTCGCCCGCATTACACCGGTATGTAGTTGAAGAATTGAATAGCAAAGCGTAATTTGAAGTATACTATGAACAAGTGTCAGGTTTGTGAAAATTCTTCAACAACTATATCTAACCAGTTGGAGATGTGTGTCGGATGTCTGCGCGGGGGAGGAGGCAGGAATATCGAATCAGTTCGATCGACACATCTCCGGAGCCGGAGACAATTCAATTTACCCGGTACACCACCCCGGGATACCAACGGGAAACTATGCAAACTTTGTGTAAATGAATGTTCAATTCCCGATGGCGGCTATGGGTTTTGCGGCGTGCGCCGGAATGATAACGGACGCATAACCGGAGCTTCTGCAAAGAATGCCAATGTTTCGTGGTATCACGATCCGCTTCCTACCAACTGTGTTGCCGACTGGATTTGCCCCGGCGGCACCGGTGCCGGTTACCCGGAATATTCCTACAAAAACGGACCTGAATATGGCTACCGGAACCTCGCCGTCTTTTTTCAGGCATGTTCTATGAATTGCTTGTACTGTCAGAACTGGCATTTTCGTCAGGAGTCACTGCTTCCCGCCCGTATTGCTATTTCTGACCTTACCGGATCGGTATATGCAAATACTGCATGCGTCTGTTATTTCGGGGGAGATCCGACTCCCCAGTTGCCTTTTGCATTGAAAGCTTCTAAAGAAATGCTAAAAAATAAAAAGAACAGACATTTCCGGGTGTGCTGGGAAACCAACGGGACTATGCACCGCCGGCTTCTCGATGCGATGATCGACCTTTCGCTTCCCACCGGCGGCATAATAAAATTCGATCTGAAAGCGTGGGATGAGAATGTACACCGTGCCCTGACCGGTATCACCAATACAAGAACTTTTGAAAACTTTGCATACGCCGCTCAAAGAATACACGAACGTCCCGATCCGTCATTGCTCACTGCAAATACCCTGCTGGTACCAGGCTATGTCGATGAACAGGAAGTGCGCAACATAGCACGATTTGTTGCTGCATGTGATACATCCATTCCTTACTCCTTGCTCGCCTTTTATCCGAATTTTTATATGCCCGATCTGCCGGCAACCTCCAGAGCGTTTGCATACCGTGCGTATGAAATTGCAAAAGATGAAGGACTTGAAAAGGTAAAGATCGGAAATGTGCATTTGTTACGGTAATATATATACAATCAGGTTTTAGAATACCCGCTTTTTTTGTATTTTTAAACAATTCTTTTGATTACTGAACTGCCGGAAAATGGATATAGTACCACATAACGATACAATCACATTCGGTTGGCTTATATTGCTTGTGCTCGGTTTGATCGGCGGCCTTGCGATATTTTTGCTCGGCATAGATTTCGTTACACAATCGATGAACAAGGCGTTCGGTGCACGCATACGCAAAGTTATCGTTTCGGTAACGAAGTCGCCGCTGCGCGGTGTTATGTTCGGTACGTTCCTGACGGGTATTGTACAAAGCAGCAGCGCCGCTACTGTTCTTATCGTGAGTTTTGTCTCATCACACTGGATGACATTAAAGCAGAGTGTTGCCGTACTGCTCGGAGCCGGTATCGGGACAACCATTACCGCGCAGTTCATTGCATTTCAATTTACCGATTATGCAATTATAATGATCGGAGTTGCATTTGTTCTTGAATTACTTTTAAAAAACAAACGGCATAAACTGTATGCCCGCACGTTACTGGGTGTCGGTTTACTGTTCTTCGGCATGAAGGTGATGGGGGATACGATCGGTCCGCTGCAGGAATATGAACAATTTATTGCATTCATTAAGCAGGTCGAAAATCCGTTAATCGGTATCCTGGTCGGTCTGGTGATCACCGCGATCGTACAGGCAAGCGCCGCAACCATAGGTATTACTATGGTGCTTGCATTACAGGGATTAATAACGTTGGAAGGAGCGATCGCTGTCGTGTTCGGTGCAAATATAGGTACCACCATCACCGCGATCATCGCCAGTCTTAACAGCTCCATCGATGCGAAGCGGGTTGCAATAGCGAACATTATGCTGCGGATCGTTGCGGTGCTCCTTGTTATATTGTGGATACCGTTGTTTGCCGATTTCATCCGCTGGATCACACCTTCCGGAGAGGGGATGTATGGCGCACTGCCGAGACAGATCGCCAACGCACACACCGTCTTTAACATCGGGATGACATTGCTCTTCCTGCCATTTTCAAAAATTATAGCAGATTTACTGGTCAAGGCACTTCCTGAAAAACCGGTTACCGATCCGAAGTTCAGGTTGAAATATATCGAGGACAGACATGTTACCTCTCCCATGGTAGCAATGGCACAGATAAAACGGGAGATCGTCCGGATGGCTGAAAAAGTCCAGATAATGATAAACGAAATTCCTGCTGCGTTGAAAGAAGATATCACCGACCGGGTGGAAGCTATCGAGGAGCGGGATGATCAAATTGATTTCTTCAGGAGAAACATTCCAAAGTACATTACGAGAGTTACCGAAAGCGAACTCGATGAAGATCAGTCCAACGAATGCATGCGGTACATGTGGGTGGTGACCGAGCTTGAATTGATCGGCGATGATATTTCCAAGGTCATCTGTCCGATGCTGAAGAAGAAAATCAATAAAGGTCTGGAGTTCTCAAAAGAAGGTGAAGCGGAAATATTTGATTATCATGGCAAAATTGCTGAACGGTTCGAGAAAGCAATTGCGGCATTTTCAGCGGACAATAAACCACTCGCCAATGAGGTTTTAGAGGCAAGGCGCGATCTCGCGATCCTTCACCGCACCTACCGCAAGCGGCATTATGAACGCCTGATGAAAGATGTAGCTGCTACAAAAGAAACCGCATCAATCCATATCGACCTGCTGAACAGTTTGAAGAAAATTAACTCGCACATCACCGACATAGCGCGGGCAGTGTCGGGCGATATTGAACCATGGGACCGGATGAAACAGGACCTCGACTCTGAACACGATCCCGAAAAAGACGAAACCTTCAGCGGAACGGATACGCTTAATCCGGGAAGCAATCCGGAGGACGATGCATGATACAGGCAGTAATATTCGATATGGACGGTGTTATAATAGATTCCGAACCACTCTGGCGCAGGGCTATTCCGGATGTGTTTTCCGTTCTGGATATTCACCTGAATGAAGATCAGGCGATGCAAACTACCGGACTCAGGGTGGACGAGGTTGTGCACTACTGGTATGAACGTTATTCGATAACCGAT
>SL_3KL_010_SEDDRAFT_10002637_pt1 | contig 16372 bp, 14 predicted proteins | sample SodLakKL_010_SED_2_FD_10381 | JGI IMG/M metagenome (IMG submission 10381) | reverse complement strand
GCGGCAACCAGGATATAGATCAGGATGTTGTGGAAGTGCCGCAGAAAACGCAGGACCGGATGGTCGCGCTCGGGCGGGCGCAGCCGGTTGCGGCCATGGCGCTCAAGGCGGTCTGCCGCCTCCGTCGCGTCGATGCCGCGGTCGATGGACGTGTTCAGGCCGTCAGTGACCTCGTCGGCGGCCAGAGAATGGGATCGGGTACAGACATCAGGAGTCGGATCCGCGGAATCCCGCGGCGGTACCGCCTGATGATGGTGCATTGAGGCTCCCGAGCAGTGGATCTGCCCTTTGAATATTGTCGTGCGTTGTCGTGACTCACGTCAATGTCGCCAACCACTGCCTTGACCATACTGGGGGGCGTCAATCACATACTGCAGCGGCCCTGAACCGGCCCGGAGGATGCGTCCAATGAGCGTTGGAGATACCTGCAACCGCGACGTCATCACCGTCGATACCGCGGCGTCCGTCCACGAGGCGGCAAGGCTGATGCGCAACCATCACGTTGGCGACCTCATCATTACCCGGGATCGGCGCGAGGAGATCGTCCCGGTCGGCATCGTGACCGATCGTGACCTGGTGCTGGAGGTCCTGGCAACGGATCTCGACCCGGCATCGGTCACGGTCGGTGACCTGTTCGCGTCATCGGTACTGGTGACGGCCTCCGTCGACGATGACCTCGAGGCCACGCTCGCAAGGATGCGCGAGCACGCGATTCGCCGCATGCCTATCGTCGAGGCCGACGGCAGCCTGGCGGGGATCATCACCATGGACGACATGCTGCAGCTCATCGCGAACCAGCTTGAGCGCACCGTCGACCTGGTTGTGCGCCAGCCGGACCTCGAGGCACGTCGACGAGTATGAAGAAGGCCGGGTCACCGCGGAGGATTGATTTCGCCTCCCCCCTGGAACCATCCTTGCTCCATGTTGGTCCGCAGCAACAATGAGGGAGACGCATGGTGAGCTCCGCCAACGAAGCACCCCCGCCACTCACGGCAGCGCAGGTCTACCACCACTGCCAGCCCGAGCAGTTCGACTTCGACACCACCGAAGCACTCGAGGATCTCGCACTGCCCTGCGGCCAGGAGCGGGCGGTGCGGGCGCTGGAGTTCGGGACCGGGATACAGCGGGACGGCTTCAATATCTTCGCCCTGGGGCCGGCCGGCACCGGCCGCCGCGAACTCGTGCGCCGGTTCCTGGACCAGCGCGCCCACGAGGAGGAGCCGCCGCCGGACTGGTGCTACGTGTTCGACTTCCGCCGGCCCGACCATCCGCGCGCGATACGACTTCCGTCCGGCGAGGGCCGCACGCTGCGCCAGGACATGGAGCGCCTGATCGAAGAGCTGCGCGCGAGCATCCCCGCCGCGTTCGAGAGCGAGGAGTATCAGGGCCGCCTGCAGGAGCTTCAGGAGGCCATGGCGCGACGCCAGCACGAAGGCATTCGCGAGATTCAGGAACGGGCACGCGAACAGGATATCGCCCTGCTGAGCACCCCGAACGGCTTTACCTTCGCGCCCATGCGCAACGGCGAGGTCATCGAGCCGAAGGAGTACCAGAACCTGCCCGAGGAGACGCGCGAGCGCCTCGAGGCGCGGGTCGAAGAGCTGCAGAAGCAACTCCAGCAGACCATTCAGCAGATCCCGCGGATACGCAAGGAGTTCCAGGACAGGATCCGCGAGCTCAACGAAGAGATGGTGCAGTTCACCCTTGGCGGACCGATGAGCGAACTGCGCGAACGCTGGACGCATGTGCCAGCGGTGACCGAGCATCTCGATGCCGTGCGCGAGCAAGTGGTCGAGTATGTGGACGCGTTCCGCAGCGACGATGGTCAGCAGGCCGTCGAGGGGCTGCTCAACCACTTCCGCATCAATCTGCTGATCGATCACGCCGAGTCCAGCGGAGCGCCGGTGATCTACGAGGACCTGCCCAATCACCAGCATCTGACCGGGCTGATCGAACACCGGGTGCGCCACGGCGCGCTGCACACGGACTTCTCGCTCATCCGTGCGGGTGCGCTGCATCACGCCAGTGGTGGATACCTGATCCTCGACGCCCGCCGGGTGCTCACCCAGCCCATGGCCTGGGACAGCCTCAAGCGCGTGCTGTTCTCGGGCGAGGTGCGCATTGAATCCCTGGAGCGCCTGTATGGTCTGATCAGCACGGCCAGCCTGCAGCCCGACCCGATCCCGGTTGCGGTCAAGGTCGTGCTGGTGGGCGATCGGCTGCTGTACTACCTGCTCTGCGAGTACGATCCGGACTTCCTGGAGCTGTTCAAGGTCGAAGCGGACTTCGAGGACGACGTCGAACGCAGCACGGACGCCTACGACCTGTACGCCCGCATGCTGGCGCGCATGGCGCGCGATGAGGAACTGCAGCCGCTGGATCGCGGCGCAGTGGCGCGCATTATCGAGCACGCCAGTCGGCTGGCGGACGATCAGCGCAAGCTGACCGCGCATGACCGCCAACTGCGCGACCTGCTCATGGAGGCCGACCACTGGGCCCGGCAGGCGGGCGCCGGGCATACCGGCGCCGAGCATGTGGAGCAGGCCATCGACGAGCGCATTCGCCGAGCCGATCGTGTGCGCCAGCGCGGCCTCGAACAGATCCATCGTGGCACCGTGCTCATCAGCACCACGGGCCAGCAGGTCGCGCAGGTCAATGGCCTGTCCGTACTCCAGCTCGGCGCCCTGCGTTTCGGCCGCCCGGTCCGCATCACGGCTACCGCCCGCCCGGGCCGGGGCCAGATTGTCGACATCGAGCGCGAGGCGAAGCTCGGCGGCCGCATCCACAGCAAGGGCGTGATGATCCTCGCGCGCTTCCTCGCCAGCCGCTATGGCGGTGATGCCGAGCTGTCCCTGTCGGCCAGTATCGCTTTCGAGCAGTCCTACGGTGGCATCGATGGCGACTCGGCTTCGGTGGCCGAAGCCTGTGCCCTGCTCTCCGCCATCGCACGCATCCCGCTGCACCAGACACTCGCCGTCACCGGCTCGGTCAACCAGCACGGTGAAGTCCAGGCGATTGGCGGTGTCAATGAAAAGGTCGAAGGGTTCTTCGATGCCTGCCTGCAGAACGGCGGTGTTGACGGTCAGGGCGTGGCGCTGCCGGCAGCCAACGTCGACAACCTGATGGTGCGCCAGGACGTCCGCGAGGCCGTTGCCGACGGCCGTTTCCACATCTATCCGATCCGCACGATGGACGAGGCCATCGCCCTGCTGTCCGGCATGCCGGCGGGGCAGCCGGATGAGGACGGCAGATTCCCGGACGCGAGCTTCAACCGTGCGGTGGCCGACCGGCTCGCGGACTTCACCGCTCGCACCCGGCGGCACGGGCATGCGGAGGATGCATCGCCGAATGATGCGGCAGAGGACGATGATGACTGAGCGCGACACCCCGACGGGAGGCACGCATGGCGGGCGCGTGCTCGCCCTCGTCGATGCCTCGCGACCCAGCCTTGCGGCCCTGAAGGCGGCCGCCCGCCTCGCCGCTCGCCGCAAGGTCGAGCTTGTGGCGCTGTTCGTCGAAGACATCGCATTGGTGCGCTCCGCGGGCTACGCCTTCTGCCGCGAAGTCGGCGCCGTCTCCGGCAACGTGCGCCAGCTCGACGTCGTGGCCGTGGAGACCCGGTTGCGCCGTCAGGGCGAGCGCGCCCGCCGCGCCCTGGCCGAGGCCGCGGCCAGTCTCGGTATCGCGCATTCCCTGAGCATCCGTCGCGGCCACGTCGTCGATGAAATCCATGCGGTTGCTCAACCGGGCGATCTCCTCGTGCTCGCGCGCGCGGGTTGGTCGGCGCCGGCCGGTCGCTGGCTCGGCTCCACGGCGCGCGCGCTGGTGGAGATGTCACCCGTACCCGTCATGCTCCACGACGAGCATGCACCGCGGCGCGACGGCCCGGTCGTCGCTCTGGTGGACGATGGGGAGTCCGCACGCGAGACGATTGCATTCGCCGCGGATCTGGCGCTGCAGGAAACGCGACGACTTGCCGTGCTGCTGACCCCGAACGCCGATGCGCGCGCGGCACACTGGCAGGAACTCGGTATTGAATCCCATGGGATCAATAATTTGGGAGATATTTCTCAACTGCAATCGAATCACCCGCAGGCCATCGCCCGGGCCCTGCACGCCGAACGCGCGGTCGAACTCGTGGTGAGCCGGCGCTGCCGGGCGTTGCGCGAACGGGGAGCCGGCGAGCTGCTTGACCTGCTGGACCTGCCTGCAACCATCCTGCCCTGACCCATTGCCGCCGGCAGCGCCGGCTCGCGTCGAGCGCCGCGAACCCTGCCGGTTGACGGATTATCGCCCCCTGCCGATGATGCAGGGAGCCGACAGGAGGTTGAAATGCGCCGATTCGTGCTGGACACCAGCGTCTTCACCAATCCGCATGTCGCGGCCCAGTTCGGCGAGGCGCCCGAGGACGTTCTGCGAACCTTTCTCGGCCTCGCGCGTCGCTGCCCGGCGGAGTTCTACATGCCGCTATCGGTGTACGAGGAATTTCGCGGCATGCGGGATCTCGAGGCCATGGCGGCGGACTTCGAGACGGTGGTGTGGGTGCGTTCCCCTCGACGCTTCAACCTGACCATACCCAGTGAGATCCTGTACGAGTTCATTGACGAGGTGCGCACGCGTATCGATCGCGGCCTGCGCATCGCCGAGGAGCACACCCGCCAGGCCGGGGAAGCCGAATCTCTCCAGCCCGAACTGATTACCCAGCTGCGCGAGCGTTTCCGCGAGGCGATGCGCAAGGGCCTGGTGGACTCCCGCGAGGACGTGGATGCGGTTCTGCTGGCCATGGAACTCGATGCTGAACTGGCCAGTGCGGACGAAGGCATGCGCAAGCTGGGCAACCGCATGGGCATCAAGCTCGTCACCGCCGACTACCTGTGCCGGGTCATGGAAAATCTCTCCGCGCCAGGCGCCGCGGGCGCCTGAGGGCCCTGATCCCGCCTCCTCGCCATGCAGGTCGCGCGGCGTCTCAGTCGTACTGGCGTTCGCCGGCCAGGGCCGAACCCAGCGTTCCGGCCATGTGGTCGAAAAGGCGCTCGAACTCCAGTACCCAGTAACTCCCTTCCCTGCGTGGCGTGTCCGGATGAAAGCGCACGTGGCGGCCGCCGGTTGCCTGCATGTGTTCGATGAACCGCCGCGCCCCTGCCCGCTCGCGGAAGCGGCAGCGGTAGGTGTGACTCACGCGCCCATCGTGTCGGCTCTTTTCCACCGCGGTGTCCAGCCCCGCCAGCAGGGCCCGGCCCAGTTCACGTTCCACTGCGGCCGGATCCCGCGGCGGGTGTTCGGCCAGGTACACGGCCAGGCGGATCAGGCGGTTGGTGAAGTATTCGGGCGGCAGGTCCAGCAGCTGTTCCGAACAGACACCGATATCGTTGATGCAGGAGCCCCCGGTCACGTACTTCGCGCGGTACTGGCCATCGTCGCTCTTCAGAACCAGCCCCTCCGCGCCCTCTGCATCGAGCTGCCGGATGAGCCGCCCGAGGGCATCTGTGTCCTGTGGCGTGAACTGGCCGTGCAGCGGGGCCGCTGGCAGGCCGTGGCGTTCCATCAGGGCGAACTTCTCGGCCTGTGGCAGGAAACCGGGTTCGCCCAGGCGCATCAAGTCGAAGACGAACAGGTCCACGTCGTGCTCCACTCGCGGAGTGGAGCCCTCCAGATAGGGCGTGTCGGGGCCCGCGATCTCGGCGCACAGCACCAGATCCGGCTCGGCATCGAACACGGCTGGATCCAGGAACTCCGGCACCCGGTCGGTGCTGAACGCGCACACGAAGCCGCCACGGCTGAAGGCATGGATGCGACCATCACGGCGCAGGATGCGCACGTTGTAGCCGTCGATTTTCTCCTCCGCCCAGAACGGCTGATCGAACTGGCGCGGCAGCCCGGCCTCCAGTGACTGGATGCGGCCGATGGCCGGGTAGCCCGGTACCACCGCGCCGTCCGACAGGACAACGGACCCGCGCGGATAGCGGTTCACCCGATCCAGCAACCGGGCATATTCCAGGCCATCGAACGCCAGCGCTTCGGCACGTTCGTTCGCGATTGCCTGTTGCAGGGTAGCGTGGTCGATCATGCAGGTTCCGGCTCCCGGATGGAGCGCAGGTTTGTCGGCCGGCCAACGATCCTGAGTCAGGTGCTCGGCATTGTCTAGGGCTCTACCGATCGAGTGTTTTCCATCGACCCATTCCGCATGAACCGTATGATTGGTCGACGAGTGGCCAGTACTGTCGATGCGGGACTGGCCACTGTCCCACTGGACCGCTTTCCCGCATCGCCGATCCATTACAGTGCCCCGGTTACCGAATGCCGCGGCCGCTGCGTGGAATGCATGAAATCACGCAGGCCTTGACTGAGATCAACAGCCGGCGAGGATCGTCCGCGCTATAGTGGTCCGGCCTGCTGCCGCACGGCAGGCGTCTGCGGGGCCTCGATATGGGCAAACCGTCACCGAATCTCGTCGACTACGAGGCCGTACGCACCGAATTCAGTTGGGATCGCGCCCGCCAGGAACTCGCCGGCATGACCGGTGGGTGCATGAACATTGCCCACGAAGCGCTTGACCGGCATCTGGCAACGGCAACCGCCGACCGCACCGCGATCCGTTTCCTGCCGCGCGACAGCGAACAAGTGATCGACATCAGTTACCGCGAGCTCCACGAGCGCGCTGGGCGCTTCGCGAACGTTCTCGCCAGCCTCGGGGTCGGGCGCGGCGAGCGAGTCTACGCCCTGGCGCACCGCACCCCCGATCTCTACGCAGCCGCGCTCGGCACTCTCCGCCACGGCTGCGTGTTCACACCGCTGTTCTCGGCCTTCGGGCCCGAGCCGATACGCTCGCGCATCGAGATCGGCGAGCCATCAGTGCTGGTGACAACCGAGCGGCTCTACCGCAGGAAGGTCGCCGACTGGATTGCCGACACCCCTTCCGTGCGCCACGTGCTGCTGATCGGCGATGCCGGCGAAGCGCCCGCGGGTACGGCGGATGCCGGTGTGCTGATGGCGCAGGCCGATGCCGAGTACGTCACGCAGGCAATGGACCCCGAAGAGACCGCACTGCTGCATTTCACCAGCGGCACCACNGGCCGCCCGAAAGGCGCCCTCCATGTCCACGAGGCCGTCGTCGCCCATCACATCACCGGCAAGTACGCCCTTGACCTGCAGCCCGGCGACATCTACTGGTGCACCGCCGATCCCGGCTGGGTCACGGGCACCTCCTACGGCATCATNGCGCCGTTGACCAACGGCGTGACCCTGATCGTCGACGAGGAGGAGTTCGACGCCGAGCGCTGGTACCGCATCCTGCAGGAGCAGTGCGTGACCGTTTGGTACACGGCCCCCACCGCCATCCGCATGTTGATGAAGTACGGCCCCGAGCTCGCCCGCCAGCATGATTTCTCGGCACTGCGCTTTCTCGCCAGTGTCGGCGAGCCGCTCAACCCGGAGGCGGTTCACTGGGGTCGAGAGGTCATCGGCCTGCCCTTCCACGACAACTGGTGGCAGACCGAGACCGGCGGCATCATGATCGCCAACTACCCCTCCATGCCCATCCGCCCCGGCTCGATGGGACGCCCGATGCCGGGCATCAAGGCCGCGGTGGCCCGTCGCACCGACGACGGCATCGAGCTGATCGAGGCGCCCGACGAAACCGGCGAGCTGGTCCTGAAGACCGGCTGGCCATCGATGTTCCGCGGCTATCTCCACGAGGACGAACGCTACCGCCAGTGCTTCGCCGGAGATTGGTACCTGACTGGCGATCTGGCCCGGCAGGATGCCGACGGCTACTTCTGGTTCATCGGCCGGGCCGACGACGTGATCAAGTCCTCCGGCCATCTGATCGGACCGTTCGAAGTCGAGAGCATCCTCATGGAGCACCCGGCGGTGGCCGAGGCGGGTGTGATAGGTGTGCCCGATGAGGTCGCCGGCGAGACCGTTCTGGCCTTCGTCGCGCTCAGGCCCGGACAGGAAGAGAGCGCAACGCTGCGCAAGGAGATCATGGCCCTGGCGCGCAAGCGCCTGGGCGCCGCCGTGGCGCCGCGCCGCATCGAATTCCGCAACGACCTGCCCCGCACCCGCAGCGGCAAGATCATGCGCCGCCTGCTGCGTGCCCGCGAACTCGGTCTGCCCGAGGGCGACCTGTCGACCCTGGAGGGCGGCACGCAATGAACGACATCCAGACCGCGCACAAACCCCGCATGTCGCGCGAGCACAGCCTTGAACTGCTGCGCCAGATGCTGCGCATTCGCCGCTTCGAGGAGCGCTGCGTGGAGCTCTACACCCAGGAGAAGATCCGCGGCTTCCTGCACGTCTGTATTGGTGAGGAGGCTGTCGGCACCGGCGTGATGCATAACGTTGCTGCCGATGAGGCCGTTGTCTCGACCTATCGCGAACATGGCCACGCCCTGCTCAATCGGATCTCCATGGACCGCGTGATGGCCGAGATGTACGGCAAGAGCGCGGGGTGCAGCAAGGGCCGTGGCGGTTCCATGCATCTGTTCGATGCCGAGGCTCGCTTCTACGGTGGCAACGCCATTGTCGCCGGGGGCCTGCCGCTGGCGGTCGGGCTGGCCCTGGCCGACCGCATGCAGGGCCGCAACCGCGCGACCGTGTGCATCCTCGGCGATGGCGCCGCGGCCGAGGGCGCCTTCTACGAGAGCCTCAACCTCGCCGCCCTGTGGCAACTGCCCGTGCTGTTCATCTGCGAGAACAACCACTACGCCATGGGCACCGCGCTTGAACTGGCGCACGCCGAGATCCGCATTCACCACAAGGCCGAGGCCATCGGCGTGCCGGCCGAGCAGATTGACGGCATGAGCGTGGTGCAGGTCGAGGCCGCCGCCCGCGCCGCGCTGGACGCCGTCCGCGCAGGCAAGGGGCCCCGTTTCATCGAATGCGACACCTACCGCTTCCGCGCCCACTCGATGTTCGACCCGCAGCTCTACCGCGATCAGCAGGAAGTCGAGGAGTGGAAGAAGCGCGACCCGATCAACCGCCTGGCCGGCTGGATGACGAACACCGGCATGCTGCGCGCGGGCGAACTCGAGACCATGGAGTCCGAAATCGTGGCGGAAGTCGAACAGGCCGTGCAGTTCGCCGAGGCCGCCGAATGGGAACCCGAGGCAGAGCTCTACGATCATGTACTCGCCCCGGCACCCGCGCGCCTGGAACCGCCACCCGCACCGGAATCCGAAAGCACCGAGGTGAGCCTGCGCGAGGCTTTTCATCGCGGGCTCGAGGAGGCCCTGCAGCATGACGAGCGGGTGTTCGTCATGGGCGAGGACATCGGCCACTACGGCGGCTGCTATGCCGTCACGCGCGGCATGCTCGAGCAGTTCGGGGCCGACCGTATCCGCGATACTCCGTTATCGGAGAATGCCTTCACCGGTGCGGGCATCGGTGCCGCCCTCGGTGGCATGCGGCCCGTGGTCGAGATCATGACGGTCAACTTCAGCTTGTTGGCCATGGATCAGATCGTGAACACCGCCGCCGCGCTGCTGCACATGTCCGGCGGCCACTTCAACGTCCCGCTGGTGATTCGCATGGCCACCGGCGCCGGCCGCCAGGTTGCCGCCCAGCACTCCCACAGCCTGGAGAACTGGTACGCCCACGTCCCCGGCCTCAAGGTACTCGCCCCGGCGACGCCGGAAGATGCCCGTTACATGCTCTGGGCCGCGCTGCAGGACCCGAACCCGGTGGTCATCTTCGAGCACGTGATGCTCTACAACCGCGAAGGCACGCTCGAGCCGCGGCCCGACGGCGTCGACATCGAGCATGCCGCCATCCACCGTACCGGTGGCGATGTGACCCTCATCACCTGGGGCGGCTGCCTCTACAAGACACTGGAGGCCGCCGAGCAGCTCGCCAGCGACGGGATCGAGGCGGAAGTCATCGATCTGCGCGTCCTGCGCCCGCTCGATACCGCAACCCTGCTCGAATCCGTCACCCGCACCCGGCGGGCGGTGATCATCGACGAGGGCTGGAAGACCGGCAGCCTGGCAGGCGAGATCGCCGCCATCCTGGCGGAACAGGCCCTGTGGTATATCGATGCGCCGATCGAGCGGGTATGCACGGCCGAAGTACCGATCCCCTACCCGCGCCACCTTGAAGAGGCCGCGCTGCCGCAGGTCGAGGACATCGTGCGGGCCGCAACACGCAGTGTGAGGGGCGCCGCGTGAGTGACTTTCTCATGCCATCGCTCGGGGCCGACATGGAGACCGGTACTTTGGTCGAGTGGCAGATTGCGCCCGGCGATCACGTGCACAAGGGGCAGGTCGTAGCCGTCGTGGAGACCGCCAAGGGGGCCATCGACGTCGAAGTGTTCGCGGATGGCGTCGTCGAGGAGATCTACGTCGAGGCGAACACGAAGGTGCCTGTCGGCACGCCTCTGGCACGCATCGGCGCCGGCGCCGACGTGCGCCCGGTTGAAGCCGAAGGCACGACGGCGGAACGCGCCCGCGCCGCCGAAGCGAAAGAGAGTCCGCAGCCGGAACGAGAGCCAGAGCCGGAACCGCAACCAAGACCCACAGCGAAGCCCGAGCCGCAACGAGCGCCTGCGCGCGCGCCGGGCACATCGCCGCCGGCATCACCCGCCGCCCGCCTGCGGGCACGCGAGGCCGGCATCGATCTCGCTACAGTCGAGGGCAGTGGCCCCGACGGTGTGATCGTGCTCCAGGACGTGGAAGCACTGGTGACGGAACGCGAACCACCCGCCCGTGCGCCCGCCCGCGCACCCGCACCCCGCCCCGGCTTCGACGCCACCGAGATGCGGCGGGCCATCGCGGCGGCAATGAGCCGTTCCAAGCGCGAGATTCCGCACTACTACCTGGCCACGACGATCGACCTCAAGGCGGCCGAGGCCTGGCTCGACAACTACAACCACGATCGGCCGCCGGCTGAACGGGTGTTGCTCTCCGCCCTGTTCATGAAGGCCACCGCGATCGCACTCGCAAGCCACCGCTCGCTCAACGGCCATTATGTGGACGACGAGTTTGTGCACGCCGACGCGGTCAACCTCGGCATGGCCATCCACCTGCGTGGCGGTGGCCTCGTCGCGCCCGCCATTCTGGATGCCGACACGCTCGCCCTGCCCGAGCTCATGACCCGCCTGCAGGACCTCGTCCAGCGCGCGCGCAGCGGCGGCCTGCGTGGCTCGGAGATCAGCGGCGCGAGTGCCACACTCACCGCCCTCGGCGAGCGCGGCGTCGATACCGTCTGGGGCGTGATCCACCCACCGCAGGTGGCCATGATCGGATTCGGTCGCCCCACCCCGCGGCCCATGGCCATCGGCGACGCACTGGCCGTACGACCGGCCGTGAACGTCAGCCTGGCGGCGGACCATCGCGTCTGCGACGGCCACCTGGGCGCACTGTTCCTCGGCGAAATCGATCGCCGCCTGCAACAACCGGAGGATCTGTGAACCGGCAACAGCTGCGCACGACGCTCCTGGAGGAGCTCGCCAACATCGCACCCGACATCGACACCGACGATGTCGACGACAACGCCCGCCTGCGTGACGAGTACGACCTCGACTCGATGGACGCCATGAATTTGCTGACCGCAATCCACGAGCGCCTTGGCATCAACATCTCTGAACGCGATTACGCCCGGATGCATACACTCGGTGACCTGCTCGACTACATCGGCGAACACTCGCAACGCTGATTGTCATNGCGAACCCGCGTCGCGGGCGCGGCAATCCAGCCTTTGCATCCGAATTGCCGCTGCCGACTCTTCACGCTCGACGTGGCGGAAGATTGTCGTCGGTCATTGAAAGTCCTGTGGTAGCGGTCGACNCTGTGTGATCAGGCTACAGACATCCGCACACCGCCATTGCAGGCTGTACTTGAGCCGTCTACGCAACTGCAAGGGAGTCCTTACGATGAACGTGAACATGGGCACTGCCGACCGAGTCATCCGGGCCTTGATCGGCCTCGGATTACTGTCCCTGGTCTTCGTGGGGCCGCAGACATTATGGGGACTGATCGGGCTGATTCCGCTGGCGACAGCGACCGTGAGCATCTGCCCCGCCTATTCGCTACTCGGTCTCAATACCTGCAAGCGGGCCTGAGTGAGCGTGCCAGCTCGACGCCGGGCCAACGGCACACTGTTTTGCCACTGCAACGCAGACGTTTTTACTCAGCGAGGTCATCATGGCCAATCAGGAATTGATCGAAGCACTCAACGAACAACTCAACCGGGAAGTGACCACCTTCCTGCGCTACATGCTCCAGGCAGCCTCAATCAGGGGCGCGGCGTACGAGCCCGTACGCAAGATGTATCTGGAAGAGGTCACGGACGAAGTCGAGCACGCCCAGTATCTGGCCAATCAGATCCGCATGCTCGGCGGCAAGCCGGTCCTTGACCCCGACCTCACGCCACCACCGGAAGACGTCAACGAAATGCTCCGGCGCGATTCCGCCGAAGAGAAGGTGGATGTGCAGAACTACGTGCGCCTGGCGGAAATGGCCGACGCCGCGGGCCTGTTTTCACTGAAGACGCAGATGGAGGATCAGGCTGCCGACGAGGACGAACACGGCCACGAAATGCAACGCCTGATCGGCTGAGCCAGGAGCGCACGGGCACAGTCAGTTTCCCGGCATCTCAATCGAGAACGATCAGGAGCACGCAGGCGGCCGTCAGGGCGCCCATGGTGCGGTTGAACCAGCGCCAGGCGCGTGGCGTCTCGAGAATGCGACCAATGGCGACGCCGAAGCCGGCCCAGAGGCTGATCGAAGGCAGGTTCACCAGTGAACAGGTCAGGGCCACGCCGATGGCGGTGGCGACATAGGTGTCGCCGCCGGCGGTGAAGGCGCTGACGGCCGAGATGGCCATGATCCACGCCTTCGGGTTCGCGTACTGGAACAGCGCCGCTTCGAGGAAGGTCAGGGGCCGGCCCGACCCTTGCGTGCTCGCACTACCGGGCTCGGCTGTCGCGATGCGCCAGGCGAGGTAGCACAGGTACAGGCTGCCGGCCACCTTGAGCGCCGTCTGCAGCGGCGGCCAGGCCATGAATACGGCACCGAGCCCGGCGGCCACGGCCGAGATCAGGGAGAGGAAGCCGAAGGTGATGCCGAGCATGTGCGGAATCGAACGGCGGAAACCGTAGTTGGCCCCGGACGCGGTCAGCATGATGTTGTTCGGCCCCGGCGTCGCCGACATCACGAAGGCGAACAGGATCACCGGCAGAAAGAAATTCTGAAAGTCGAGCTCCATACTTCCCTCTCGCTGGCCTGTGCCACCTGCCTGCCAACCGGCAATCGGGCACGGCAACAATTGTATCGATACAATTACTCATGAAGTGATTGCAAATGCTTGAGTGGCAAGCATATTATCTCGGCGAATGGATGCAATGATTTCTTTGTCACCATGACAATCTGGGCACCCGACCTCACCGAATTCCCCGGGCCGCGCTACCGCGCAATCGCTGCGGCGATCGCGCGTGATGTCACCGCTGGACGGCTCGCGGCCGGTGAGCGTTTGCCCACGCATCGCCACCTGGCGGATCGGCTGGGGGTTACCGTGGGCACGGTCAGCCGCGGCTATGCCGAGGCCGAGCGGCGCGGCCTGGTGGCAGGAAGGGTCGGCAGCGGGACCTATGTCCGCAACGCGGGCGAGGACACGGGCCATCGCAATTTCGCCATCACCGCACCCGCTGCCGCCGATGCGATCGACTTCGGGCTCAGTCTCCCCGTGCCGGCGCGCACGGAGGCTCTGCTCTCCGATTTCCTGCGCAAGCTTGCGGCGGACCGGGATGCGCTTGCGGATATCGTGACCTATCCACCGGAAACGGGCCTGGCCCGGCACCGTCACACGCTCGCTGAATGGCTGACGGCCTGGGGTACGCCGATCGACCCCGACGAACTGGTGCTCACCATCGGCGGACAGCATGCCATCCATCTGGCGCTGCGCGTGCTCGCTCGGCCAGGCGAGACGGTGGCCGCTGCCAGCCTGACCTACCCGGGGCTGATCGGCGCGGCTCAGCAGGCGCACATCGCGCTGCACCCTCTGCCCATGGACGCCGACGGCATTCGGCCCGAGGACTTCGCCGCCGCCTGCGAACAGCGCTCGATCCGTGCGCTCTACTGCATGCCGAACCAGAACAATCCGACCACCGTATGCATGACCCTCGAGCGCCGCCAGGAGCTGATCGAGGTCGCCCGTCGCCGTGGCGTCATGCTGATCGAGGACGAGGTGCACCTCGTCGACCAGGCCGAGCGCCCGCCCAACCTCGTACAGCTCGCGCCGGACCAGGTGCTCTATATCTCGAGCTGTTCGAAGACGCTGGCTGGCGGACTGCGTATCGGCCTCCTGCGCGCCCCGGGGTTCCTGCTCGCTCGCCTGCGTGACGCGCTGCGCTGGAACTGCTGGACACCGCCGCCAATCACCGCGGAACTGGCCTGTCGGGTCATTGAATCCGGCCAGGCCCGGGCCCTGGCCGACTGGCAGCGCGGCGAGATCGGCGCCCGCCAGGCACTGGCCACGGAGATTCTCGCGGACTATCCGATCGCGGCGCAGCCCTACGGCTTCAACGTCTGGCTGCCATTGCCGGAGCCGTGGCGGGCGGATGCTTTCGTGCGTGCCTGCGCCGCCGAAGGGGTTGGGGTGAAAAGCGCCGAACCGTTCGCGGTCGGCCGCGTACCGGCGCCGCAGGCGATCCGCCTGGCGTTGTCCGTACCGGCCGCGCGCGAACAGGTCGACGCCGGATTGCGCATCGTCCGCCGCCTGCTCGATGCAGGCCCGACCGGGCCGGGTTCCACCATATAGCGCTTGGCGATCAGGCAGGCGGTGTGCCCTGCCTCCGTGCCGATGTGTCAGCGAAACGCGGGCGATCGCTGCGTGCGGAATTCCTCTCCATCGCGCGTGATCAGCAGGGCCTTGAGTCCGTGGCGTTCGGCGAGCGCCATGGCCGCTGATGCGCCCATTGCCATCATGGCGGTCGCGTAGGCATTGGCGAGTGCGTTCGACTCGTGCAACACCGTGGCCGAGGCCAGTTGGTGTTCGGTGGGGTATCCCGTGCGCGGGTCGATGATGTGTGAGTAGCGGCTGCCGTCATGCTCGAAGTAGTTGCGATAGTCGCCCGACGTGGCGATCGCCATGTCCGCGAGCGGCAATACCATCGGTTCATCCGCGCCCGGGTGTTCGATCCCGATCCGCCAGGCCTGGTCATCGTTGCGGCGCCCGCGTGCGAGTAGATCGCCACCGATGTTGATCAGATAGTGCTCCTCCTCCTGCTCGTCGAGCCAGGCCGCGACGGCGTCAACGGCATAACCCTTGGCGATGGCTGAGACGTCGATCCGGAAATCGGCCTGCCGGCGGGCGGCCCGAGGTTGTTCATCCAGCTCGAGCAGGTGGTAGCCGACATTCGCGCGGTGGGCGTTGACGAGTTCGGGCGGCGGCATCTCGCGCGGGCGCCCTTCCGGGCCGAACCCCCACAGGTTCACCAGGCCGCCAACGGTGACATCGAACGCACCGCCGGTCTGGCGAGCAACCTCCCGGCTGCTGGCCAGGACTTCGTACAGCCCGTCCGTGAGTGCCTTCCACTCGCCTACCGGGGTGTTGTTCAGCCGGTTGAGTTCGGAGTCCGCGCGATAGGTGGACATGGTCGCGTCTACGGCTTCGAGTTGATCGCGCACCCCGGTATGCAGCGCCTCGATGCCGGCATCGTCATGCGTGCCGCGCAGCGTGACTTCGTAGAACGTGCCGAAGATCGCGCCATCGAAGCCGCTCACGGATTCGGTGTCGTCCGAGTCCCGGCAGGCGGCAAGCACAAGGATCGCGAGCAGTACCAGGACGCCTCGGATGCCGAGTGTTGCGCGTGACGGCGCCGTCAGCATCCGCGCGCGCGTGTCAGCGCCACCGGTAGACACCGAGATTGAGACCGTCACGAATGGCGTACATGATCTTCGCGCCACGCAATGTCGCGCCGGTGTAGCCGTCGATGTCGTCGACCACGTTTTCCGGCTCGTACAGGCGGAAGATGTCGGTCAGCGGCGCGCCTTCCAGTGCCTCGATGATCTGTTGGTGCTGCTCGAACACGGGCTGGAGTTCGTGATCCTCGGGCAGGTCGAGGTAATCCACGCCGCGATAATAGAGATGGCGGTACTGCAGATCGTGGATGTGCCCGTCACGCAGTTCGAACTGCAGACTGACCTGAATGTGCCCCCGGTCGATGAAGTTGCCGCGGTAGACGCCGTCGAGGTAGGTGCCTGGCGCGATTGCCAGCATGGCTTCTCCCCACTGGCGCTCCATCGTTTGCGGTGCGGTGGACGGTGCGCGCTCAGGCTCAGCTTCCGGTTCCGGTTCCGGTTCGGTGCGCGGTGCCTCGGCGACGGCTTCGTAATCCCCGAGCACACCGATGCGGTAGTCCGCCAGCATGGCTGTCGCG
>SL_3KL_010_SEDDRAFT_10002636_pt1 | contig 16375 bp, 12 predicted proteins | sample SodLakKL_010_SED_2_FD_10381 | JGI IMG/M metagenome (IMG submission 10381) | reverse complement strand
GGGTGGTTGCGTAAACCCTCAAAAGCAGGAAATTTATGTGTTCCGAAAAAACAATCCTTTTTACCCGGTAACTTTACAAGCATGAAAAAAATACTGTGCCCACTGGATTTTTCTGTTACCTCAATCAATGCACTCCATGCAGCCTGTATCATTGGGGAGAAATACCAGGTAGATGAAATACAATTAATCACGGTTCACATAGGTAAAGTTGCCCCCGGCGCCTACAGCAATGAGTTTTTTCAATTACTATCCACGGCCAACTTTGACAAAGCGCTGGAAAAGGCCATTGCACATGCGAGAAATAAAACCGGTTACTCAGGCTCCTTTACCTTTAAGTCAATCAATTCAAAAAAACGCGTTTCCTCACTAATCAATCAAACCGCCAAAGAAGGGCTATTTGACCTCATCTGTATGGGCACAGAGGGCCAAAACACCCTGCGCAAATTCGTATTTGGAAGCACTACCCAAAAAGTGTTGGAGGAATCGACCACCCACGTAATGGCGGTTCCGAAAAACTGGGTTGTTGAAAGTCCTGACAAAATAGCTCTCGGGATTGATTTTATGTACTTTGACCAAAGGCGTTTTGAAGAAATCCACGAACTTATCTCAGTACTCAGCCCTAATATCCACCTATTCGACGTAAATATTGCCAATAACCCCCTGATGGAGAATAAAATGGAAGAAATCAAAAGCAAGCTGGCCCACTACCCCGGCCTGGATTTTTCTCTGATAGATGCCATTGACGTGGTAAGTGGTATTCTGAAATTCACCGATCAAAATCCGACAGACCTGATCGTACTTCTCAGCAAAAATTACGGACTTATCGACCGTCTGTTCGAGCGTTCTTACACAGAAAAACTCATTCTCCACACCAGGACCCCGGTTTTGGCCTTAAAGTACAATTGACATCACTACCCCTGCGGTCCCCGGGACCTGTCTAACTTCCTCAGCATTTCCAATTGCTCCTCCGGATGGGTTGAAACCTGTTGTCCGATTGCATCAAAAAATTTGTAAACGGCCTTATCTACAGGGAGATTGGGATAAAAATGGTCGCGACAGAAGTGGGCGTATTTAAACACCATAAAGGCATCCCACCATTGAAAGAGACGCTTGTTATAACTCTCTGAAGATGCTGAGTGCTTGCAAACCTGATTGAATTTCCCCTCAAAACCTCCAAACGGGATGAATTTTTGAAAGCTCACCGGCAATTCTGCCCAAACATCCTCTGCAGTTTTTTGATAACCGGACCTCAAGCCATCATTGATCTTTTTGAGATCAAAAAAGGTCTCAGGGGCATAGGTACTCCACTTTTTCCCTGATTTTATTTCCAGCAGTGCCCGGCCTGTACCAAAAGGTACCCGGTCAGACACCCTGGCTGCCGGGAAAATCGCGGTATCGTTACATATGCCGAGCGTTCCGTTTTTGGAAAATTTGTGTAGAAAGTAAAAATCCTCACCGGCTTTTCGCTTATTCATTCCACCCTCCCTGAGGTAAGCTGCAGCCCGAACAGCCATGGAAGAACCCACCGTGTGAAATGCATGCGGATGACCACTCCATTTCTGCGCCTGAATAAAGTACCTCAGATGGTTCTCATAGTCGATGATTCCACTTTTCAATCCGGGATCTTCCACCTCCTGAACCGGGTGTTCAAAATAAATGGAAGCTGCATCAAATTCCGAATGATCATTGAAAAACCGGGCCGTTTCAACAAAGTAATTTTCGGCCACAGTGGAGTCGGCATCCAGGCAGAGAACGGGATTGTCCGGGAAGCCATACTTCTTACAGTAAAAACAAGCAGCATCCATGGCCATCCTGCGCGCATAACCCACACCGGATAGTTTGTCCGGAATATCCCGAACCCATAAGGGAGCCAAATGATAGTTGCGAGGCTCAAAGAAAAGGGCTGTTTCCAGGGCGTTTTCATTTTTCTGCAAAACTTCCAGATTATCGGAGATGGAGGAGTTTATCAGGAGTATCACTACAATATCGTTCTCGGAACTTCCCGCTGCATTATCGAGGCTTAATAAGGTGGATTTTACATCGGGTTCTGAATAGCAGGGAATGGTCACGATCAGTGGATTGTCCAATAAAGGCAGGCTCTTTATCCAATCGACAGAATAGTGATCCTGGGAAATGGTCATGCTGTCAGGTGTTTTTTGGAAAAAAATTGAAAGATCGCCGGCTAAAAATCATCGTAAAGCAAATACTTTTCCCTGATTTCTAAAAAGTGATGCAGGTCTCTCTGCCACTCTGCTCTAATTTGCTCTTCGGTTCGCCCTTCCCTAATCTGTTGGCGCAAGCGGTCGGTCCCGGCCAGTCTGTCGAAGAAATTATTTCTTAGAAAAAAGGACTTTTCGGTGGGAAACTCATTGAACATTCTAATAAGCGGCTGGAGGTCCAATTGGCCATTTTGGGCAATTTCAGACCAGTGAAGATGGGTGAACGAGTAGCCGTGACATTCTTTCCCTAAAAAAGGCGGATTGGTAGCACCCGGCATGCTCTCCGGGATAAAAGTAGTGTCACCCGAGGAGAGAAATGGACTGCCGATCAATTGAAATTGAAGATTGGTCCCCCTTCCGACACTGACCTCAGTTCCCTCGAAAAAACACAGGGACGGATAGAGCAGCACTGCGCGCAGATTCGGCAAATTGGGTGATGGGGGCACCGGGAGATCATAGGTCATGCTGTGGTCGTAATTCAAACAGGGCACTACCATTAATTCGAGATCCTCCGAGCTTTTTATCCACCCCTCGCCCTTGATCATTTTCGCGTACTCGCCCACAGTCATACCGTGAACAACAGGCACAGGATGCATTCCTACAAAGGACTCAAAGCCAGGCTGGAGGAGGGGCCCATCTACGTAAAAACCATTGGGATTGGGTCTATCAGTAACCACAATGCCTACCCCGTTTTCTGCAGCGGCTTCCATGATGTAGTGAAGAGAACTGATATAGGTGTAAAACCTGACTCCTACATCCTGAATGTCAAAAAGCACCACATCCAAATCACTCATGTGGTCATCCGTTGGCTTCTTCTCAGTTCCGTAGAGAGAAATTATCGGCAAACCAGTTTGGGCATCCCGGCTGTCGTCGATCAATTCACCGGCATCCGCTTCACCCCTGATGCCATGCTCCAGGGCAAATATTTTCACCACATTTTTTCCAAGGTTAAGTAGGCTGTCTAAAAGATGGGTTTCACCCACCAGGGAACTGTGATTGACCACCAGCCCTATCCTTTTTCCGGCGAGCTTAGGGACGAGCAAATCCATGCGCTCCGCGCCCACCACCACATTTTCTGCGAGTTTAATCCCCGATTGAGATTCACTGAGCTCTGCACCATTGGAATGTGGAGCTTTGGTGGAACTGCTACAGGAGACTATCCCTGTAAGCATCCAAAATGCGGTCGCAAAACAAATAAATGAAAGTGCTTTCATGGAATGAGAACATATATGTGGGAGCAAATATATGATTTTTTTACATATTACTGATGGGCGTTCAGATTGGCAAAGTGGTTGCATCTATGCGGAAGGTCTGCAGGGAAATAGTAGGATACGGAAGGAATTGCGTCCATAGACCTAAATTGATTCAAAACCTTTCCGCCATTTTCAACTGTCAACTGTAAATTGTCCATTGTCCATTGAATCCCCCAGTGGCTAAAGGAATCAAGGTATTGGGGATAAAGAAACTTACTCTGCAGCAAATGCGGCCTTCCACTGCTGTGAGCGATTGGTGTGAAAATCCTCCATACGTTCAGCATCAGAGAGAGATTGACCACGGCCTGGAACCATTTTGTTGGCGTAAATTCTGCGGATTCTGGTACCGCTAAGCTGGGCTTCCGCGTTGGCAATGACCTTTCCTTTGCGTTGGGGAAAGTTGGGCGCGTTGGCTGGCTTTATGGCGGAGAGCCTTAGCATAGGTATTGTTTCCAATGGACCCAATTCATATACAATGGGTTCATCCCCCTGATCGTCAATCAAGTACCTGTTGAATTTGGGTATCACGAACCTCACTTCGGTTCCTTCAGTCAACTGATTGTTGCTTCCGAGGTGGGTATTGAGATACTTTAGGTGGAAAGGATCCATGTGGAGGACATCTGCGAGATCTCTCCATGTCATTGATTCCTCTGTCACATAAACAGATTCCACATAACCTGCAAATTCCCTTTGAATCTGACTGGCTGATTTTTGATCGTCCTTTTTATTGTCAAAAACCATAGCTGCTCTAAGTGGCATGATAATATCATATCCCTGAGAATTTGTGGGGATATAACCGGCGCGGAAAGCGGGGTTGAGTTTCACCAACACACTTCTTGGCACCCCCGTTTTCTTAGACAGGTTGGTGAAATTGATATTCTCATATATTTTTACTGTGCCCGTCAAAATCAGATCGTAATCGTCAGGTACCGGTACAATGCCGTGATCTGCGTAGTAGGTGCCAAAATAAGTGGCAGCCATGAAAGATGGAATGTACTGTCGGGTTTCAAATGGAAGAAAGCGCTTCAACTCATCAAAATTCCTGCTGCCTGAACGGCGAATCGCCTGGTCCACCCTACCCGGACCGCAGTTGTATGCTGCAAGGGCAAGTTTCCAATCATCATATCGGTTGTACAGTTCCTCGAGGTAGTCCAGTGCAGCTTCTGTAGAACGCTTTGGGTCTCTGCGCTCATCCACCACGCTGCTCACACGTAGTCCGAGATGTCTGGCGGTACCGAGCATAATCTGCCAAAGTCCCACAGCCCCAGCTCTTGATCTCGCATTTGGATTAACCGCACTTTCGGTTACGGTGAGGTACTTCAACTCACGAGGTAAATCCCGCTTTTCTAACTGCTGCTCTATGTAGGGAAAATACATGGCCATTCGGAGAAGCATTCTATCCGAATAGGTGCGACCGTCATGCATGTAGGCTTTGACACGGCGGTGAAATATAGGATCTACAGTTGCCTCAAATGGCAAGTTCATCTCATAGAAGCGGTTCTCAATAGCCTCAATGGAGAAATCCGGCTTGTCGCTATCCTCCAGTACGGTGGCAGCATCAGCCTGGTTTTTCAAGCTCATTGAAAACAAAAATGGTCCGGCGAGCGCATACACAGCTCCCCTTAAAGCGAATTTCCGTATCATGTTCATGGTGATTCGAAGTGCAAAGATACATCAAACTATCTCCACACCTAACAATTTTTAATCATATTTCCCTAATCCGGGCGCAAAGGTATAACTTTTATATATTATAAAAATTTTTAATGCTTATTTTTTCTAATACAACAAAATCCTTGCCAATTCAAAACCCTGTAATCACAGGGCCAAATAACAGTAGAGAAATTTGATCATCCTCGGAAACAATAAACGTCACATAAGGTTTTTATTGTTTTTTGAAAAAGAGGATTCATAGGCTGAAATGTGAAGGTCGTCTTAAGTGGGAATTTTAGCCAGGATGGCATCTGAGTCTGCTGGCACTACTCCGCTTCCAATTCTGTCAGCTTTTCGACGGCAACTTCCCATTTCTGGTTTTCTTCCTCCAAATGGGATTTTAAACTGTCCAGTTTTTTAGAAGTCTCCACAGCATCGTCTCTCTCAAAAAAGGCCGGGTCTGACATCGACTGCTCGATTCGGGTAATCTCATTTTCGAGTCTTTCGATATTACGCTCGCAGTAACGGATGGTTTTATTGAGCTCTTTCCGGAGTTCGAATTCTTCCTTTTTCTGCTCCGGGCTTTTGACTTTTTTAACTTTATCAACTTCCGGATTTTTCTTCTCCCTGGTTCGTTTTTCAAAATCCCTGATATCAGATTTTCCCTTTTTCTCGAGGAAGTAATCAATATCCCCCAGATAGTTGACCATATTCCGGTTGGTGAATTCACAGGTGCGCTCTGACAGCCCTCTTAGAAAATGCCTGTCGTGCGAAACTATAATGACGGTCCCCTCAAAGGCGTCAATGGTCTGCTTCAGAATCTCTTTTGAGGGAATATCCAGGTGGTTGGTGGGCTCATCAAGAATGAGAAGGTTGAAGGGTTTGAGGAGCATTTTTGCCATGGCAAGTCTGGACCGTTCACCACCTGAAAGTACCTTTATTTTTTTCTCTACATCGTCGTTTGAAAAGAGAAAACTCCCCAGGATGCCCCGCAATTTAGGTCTGAGGTCGGGAGGACAATCCTGTTCCATGAATTGGAGCAAGGTGAGATTTCCATCCAACAACTTGTCCTGATCCTGGGCAAAATAGCCAATGCTCACATTGTGCCCATAGACCACTTCCCCACTGTTTTTTTCGGTATCCCCTGTCAGTACTTTTACGAATGTCGATTTTCCCTCTCCGTTTTTTCCAACAAGACTCACTTTCTCACCTCTCCGTATTTCAAAATCGACATCCTCCAGAACAGACTGAGGACCATAAGACTTTGAGAGCCCATTTACCTTTATTACCATATCGCCACTGCGAGGGGGAGGCTGGAACCGGAAATTGATGGTTGCAGTGTCCTCTTCAGGCACATCCACCAACTCCATTTTGTTCAGTTGTTTCTCCATCGATTTGGCCATTTTAGCCTTGGTGGCTTTAGCGCGGAAGCGATCAATGGTGCGCTGCTTTTCCGCCAGCTCTTTTTGCTGGTTCTGATAGGTTCTCAATTCGTTTTCTCTGCGAAGTTCTTTGTTGGTATGATAATCCGCAAAAGACCCCTTGAAGTAGTGTGCCTTCCCATTGGACATTTCCAGGACGGAAGAAGAGGCATTTTCAATAAATTCGGCATCGTGGCTCACCGTGAGTACTGTGGCATCGCAGTTGGTCAGCCACTTTTCCAGCCAGATGATGGATTCCATGTCCAGGTGATTGTTGGGCTCATCCAGCAGGAGTATATCCGGGTTTGCAAGTAGGATTTTAGCGAGTTCGACCCTCATGCGCCATCCACCACTGAGTTCGCCCACTTTTTTCTCCATATCCTGTCTGGAAAAACCCAGTCCCTTGAGGATTTTCTCAGCCTCCGCCTCCTGTGAATAACCACCCAGCAACCGGAACCGCTCCTCCAGCTCAGTCATTTTAAATCCCTCATCTTCAGTTAGTTGACCGGTTTTCTCTGCCTGTTTTTTTAAGCGATTCAGCTCCTGCTCTATTTTTGCAAGTTCTTCCAGACTTTTTTTTGCAGCCTGAATCACAGTGGGTTCAAGATCGATCTCAATATCCTGGTGCAAAAAGCCGATGCTGGTTTCCGAGGGCAAGTGCAGGTTTCCCTCGTCGGGGATGATGTTGCCCGCGATAATATTCAGCAAAGTGGATTTTCCACAGCCGTTTTTTCCAACGACTCCGACCTTATCACCTTGCGGTATGCTGAGTGTGATGCCGTCCAGCACAAAGTGGTCACCGTAAATGACCGATATGTTGTTGAGATTTATCAAGTCGGTTGAGTTATCAGTTCCAGGAAATATTTTCGGGCATGCCTGCCAAAACCGAGTAAATATCCCCTTTTATGCGGAGGACTTTAGACCAGAGTTCGCGGGGGCGGACAGAAAACAGGTAGTTGGGATCCATATCGGCGGCTATCCAACTTCCTATGAACATCTCCTCATTCAATTGGCCTGGAGACCAACCGGAGTAACCTGCAAAAAACTTGATAGATCCGGGTTTTACCACTCCGCTCGAGATTAGAAACTTGAGCTTTTCAAAGTTGCCACCCCAGTAAACATTATTGCCGGCAGGGACGCTATCTTCAATTAAATCCCCCAAACGATGCAGGTAGTGGATAGTATCTGTTGCGACTGGACCTCCGTAATAGACATTGGAGTCAAATTCGGGAAAATCCGTGATGAGTTCATCCACTTTGATCTTTAGGGGTTTGTTGAGGATAAAGCCCATGCTACCCTCTTCCTGATGGTCGCACAGGAATACCACGGCCCTTTTAAAATTGGGGTCGAGCATAAAGGGTTCTGCGAGCAGTAATTTTCCCTTTGTTATCTCTACGGATTTACTCAAAGCTTTAGGGTTTTAAACAGTTTCAGTAACCAGATTTCTATCGATTCTTCTGACCATTCCAATGAGGACTCTGCCATCCACCTCGACGATTTTGCCAATCTGGTCATTGACCATTTGTTCTATTGATTGAGTCCAACGCACAGGAGCAGTTAGTTGTTTCAGGAGATTGTCCTTAATTGTGTCAGGGTCATCGTGGGCTTTGCCGGTGAAATTTTGATAAATGGGGCAAAGAGGTTTGGCGATTTCCGTCTCTTCAATGCTCTCACCAAGTTTTGTTTGCGCAGGCTCCATAAGGGGCGAGTGAAAGGCACCGCCCACCATGAGTTTCAGCGCGCGCTTTGCACCGTTTTCTTTGGCTTTTTCGATAGCTTTTTCAATCCCTTCCACCGAACCTGAGATGACGAGCTGCCCCGGGCAGTTGTAGTTTGCCGGCACCACGAGGCTGTGAATGCCGGAACAGATATCCTCAACTATTTTATCATCCAAACCCATAATGGCGGCCATCGTTCCATCCTCCATATCGCAGGCATCTTGCATGGCCATTGCACGGTCGTAAACCAGCAACAATGCGTCTTCAAAAGAAAGTGCGCCACAGGCTGCCAGAGCAGTAAATTCCCCCAATGAATGGCCGGCCACCGCATCGGGGGTATTGTAATTGCCCACTGCGTATTTGATATAGCCGTTAATAAACACAGCGGGTTGGGTTACCCTGGTGGTTTTTAGTTCCTCCTCTTCCCCATCAAACATAATTTCGGTAATGGGATAGTCCAGTATTTCGTTGGCCTGGTCAAAAAGCTTTCTCGCTTTGGCATTGGATTTGTACAAATCGCTGCCCATTCCCTTGTACTGGGAACCTTGTCCGGGAAATACAAATGCAGTTTTCATCGATTATTTGACTTGTTTGAGTTACAAAAGTTTGGTTACGCCAAATTGGCTTCTATCAGTTTCAAAAATTCGTTTCTGGTTTCTACGTGCTTGAAAATTCCTGTAAAGGCCGAGGTGGTGGTTATGGAATTTTGTTTTTGCACACCTCGCATCATCATACACATATGTCGCGCTTCAATGACCACGGCAGCACCGTAGGGATTGAGCGAATCCTGTAAGCAGTGCAGTATTTCGTGGGTCAATCGCTCTTGCACTTGCAATCTTCTCGCGTAGGCATCGACAATTCGGGCAATTTTACTCAGCCCTACAATTTTGCCCTTGGGAATGTATCCGATATGCGCTTTGCCAAAAAATGGGACCAGGTGATGTTCGCAAAGGGAGTACAATTCGATGTCCTTTACAATCACCATTTCACTGTAATTCTCCTCAAAAAGGGCAGATTTTAAAATTTCAGCCGGGTCTTGTTCATATCCTCTGCAAAAATAAAGCATGGCCTTCGCGGCTCTTTCCGGTGTCTTAAGCAATCCATCCCGGTCGGGATCTTCACCAACCGCATCCAACAATTTGGAGTAGGCCTCTGCTAGTTTTTTTACTTCTCCGGGCTTATCAGCAGCCATCAATTTTTCAATATGATCGTTGTTCTTCATTGAGTTTGTGTTGGGTTAGAAAATGACTCATCCCACAATATCTCGCCTTTGCAATAAAGATAAAGGCAGGTATTCCGGAAAGACACCTTTAAAATTCCAATCCTCACCGGAAGGTTCAACGTAAATCGTCTTGCCGACACTTTTTCCCAGTCAAACCATTTTGCAAAGATATCAAAGTTGCCCAATTGATTTTATCAAGGGCCTGGTTTATCTCCAGTGCTATATTTAAGGCTGGGGCTTCTGTCTTTGGCTACCTAACTTTCACAGCTTAAAAAGCTACCATCGTACTTTGGGGTTCCGACGCCTCTAAAAACGGTTTTAAAAAATTAGTTAATTTAGTGCCATGGCCAAAGAAAAATTAATCCACCGGATATTGGGAGGACTGTTTGATGTCGTCACCAGCAGGGTTTTCACCCATTTCGTTTGGTGGCTGATTCTATTTGTGATCATCCTTTTATTTGAGCCTGAGGGCTACAGCATGGGATTCAGGGTGTCCAATGCCCTGCTTTTGGTCGTTTTTTACATGGGTTTGGTATATTTTAACCTGCTATACCTCATACCTGAATACCTCTCGCAAAAGAAAATTTTCAGGTACTTTCTGCTGTTACTCCTGGCTTTATTGATAGCAACCCCCATCAGGACGCTTTTATTCTACCTCAAATTCAATCCATACCCCGAGCTTCAGATGGAAATCACCAACAACCAACCGGAGCAGTACATCGCCTCTTTTATCATAGTCTCATTGTCCACTGTTTTGAAAATAATTTCCGACTGGTTGCGCCAGCAGAGAAAGATGAATAAGTTGATCACCCAAAACATGCAATCAGAGCTCGATTTTTTGCGGTCCCAGGTCAATCCCCATTTTTTATTCAACACCCTTAACAGCCTTTACGCCCTGACCTTGAAAAAAGACGAACGAGCACCTGCCATCGTATTAAAACTGTCTGAAATGATGCGGTATATGTTGTACGAAAGCAACGAACCGCAGGTGGAATTAAAGCGCGAAATCAAGTACATCGAAAACTACCTGGACCTGGAAAAATTAAGACACGGACCCAATGTGGAAATCGATTTTGAACTAAAAGGCGAGGTAGAGGACCAAAAGATCACCCCCCTCCTCTTTCTGCCATTTATTGAAAATTGCTTCAAGCACGGTGTCAATAAGTCCCTTCAAAAATCGTATGTTTACCTCAAAATAAAGCTTGAAAAGGACCTCATCAGGATTCATTTGCGCAACAGCATACCCACAGATCTGATCCCCGGGGATGAGGACGAAATGGTGGGTGGCATAGGCCTCGTAAATGCGCGTAGGCGACTAAAATTACTCTACCCGGGCAGACACAATCTGGAGATTCGAGAGGAGAAGGAAGAATATATCGTAAATTTAACCCTGTTTTTAAACAATTAGATATGATCAAAACAATTATTGTGGACGATGAGCCTCTGGCTTTGGATGTACTAGAGACATACATTGAGCAAATTCCGGACCTTGAATTGGTAAAGCGGTGCAACAATGCTCTTGAAGCAAACGAATATCTCACCAAAAACGACGACGTGGATCTCATGTTTTTGGACATTGAGATGCCCAAACTCGGAGGTCTGGAGTTTCTCAAAATACTCAACGATCCTCCCTACATAGTCATCACGACTGCCTACCCGAATTACGCAGTTGAGGGATTTGAACTCAATGTGCTGGACTACATGCTCAAACCCATTTCCCTGGAGCGTTTCATGAAATCAGTAAATAAAATAAGGGAAAAGCTCAAGGCCAAAGCCAGCACAGCCAATGGCGGACAGGATAACAATGCCGAGGACTATATTTTCGTCAAGTCAGACAAAAAATTCATCCGCATCCACTACGCCGACATTCAGTACATCGAGGGGCTGAAAGATTACGTCATAATCAGGACCAGGGACGGTCGAGTCATCGCCTTACAGACCATGAAAAGCCTGGAGAAAAAACTGCCCGCGGACTCCTTCATCCGGGTTCACCGCTCCTACATCATAAACATTAATTTTATCGATGCGGTAGTAGGGAACACGGTGGAAATGACCGAGGAGGGAAAGCTGAAAATGATCCCCGTCGGCAAGAATTACAAGGATGACCTGGTTAAAATTATCGAAGAAAAAAGACTTTGATTTTGAATCAACAAACGCTGGAAGAACTGTTGCAGTCAAAAGGCTATGATGCCTCATCTGGCAAACTGACTTACCTGTCGGCCGGAAAGGGCTGTGAATTATTCCACCTCAAAGACCCCAACAGGGAGCTTTTTATCAAAAAATATGACTCCGCCCGATTCGATCAGGTGAAAGCCGAAGCGGATGGACTCAATGCATTGCGCTTCAATAATATAGCCTCCACTCCTGAAGTAGTCATCGAATCCAATTATCGCGACATTGCCGTTTTGGCCATGGACTTTATTAGCGAAAGCTCGATGGGAAGGAATGCCGCCATGCCGGATTTTGGTCACAGTCTGGCAAAGTTGCACCGTGAAACCGCGAAAAGTGAATACGGCTACCCAATCGACAATTACATTGGCGCACTCAAACAACCCAATGGAACATTCCAAAACTGGGGCGAATTCTACTACCAACGACGCCTTTTGCCGCAGTTGGAAATGGCGGTAAACGACGGCTTGATGTCCCGGGATTTATTAAAACAATCCGAGACCTGGCCCCAGACGATCGAATCAGAATGCCCGTACGAACCCGCCTGCCTAATACACGGCGACCTGTGGGCGGGCAATATGATCGCAGACACCGATAGAACCCCATGGATGATTGACCCCGCAGTGAGTTATTCCCACCGCGAAATGGACCTTGCGATGACCAGACTATTCGGAGGATTCAGTCAGGAATTTTATTCCGCCTACAACGAAGTGTGGCCCATCGAAGCCGGTTTTGAATCCAGACTGCCCATGTATCAATTGTACTACCTGTTGGTGCATGTAAATCTCTTCGGCAGGACCTATGTCGGAAGAACGATGGATGCGATAAGGCGGAGTTTCTGAACGGGAAAATACCCGGGTATTGACTACATTAATTCTTTAATCGTATTCCATGAAAAAGCATTTACTAGAACTCCACCTCAATGCAGCCGGCAGAATATCTATTCATGGGGGTTGTAGATTTTGCAGATTTTCCTGGGTAAAAGTCTCGAGGATCCAGGGAGGCAAACCCTGATGTAACTGGCCAGTCTCCTTCCAGCCCAAAAACACGCAATTTACTAATTGCCGCTCACAACGTAAACCCGCACCCTATCCAAATCCCAGATTTTAGGGTCTGGCAATGAATTTGGTGTTGGAAAATGATCAATGGAATATAGGGGTGTACAGGACGCAAGGCATTGCGTCCCTACAATAGATTTTTTTCAAATCCTATCCGCCATTTTTAACAATCAATTGATTCCTCCCCGAGAACCTAAACACCGAAATTCCCGCAAATCATTATACATACCAGAATCCCCCCCAAAGCTTTGGGGGCCAGAAACCCCAATTCGTAATTCGTAATTCGTCATTCGTAATTGAACAGCTTATTTACTGATTATGAATTGCTGTAAAATTTACCCCATTTCTCCGGTCCTTCCTTTTCTGTGAGTAGAGATACCACAATTAACACCAAAATGGAGACCCCCGCAGAGGGAAGAATGATGTAGGAGGATTCGATAAGAGGGTTGTCGCCGCGGGCAAAATTGATAATTGTTATTAAAACCGTAACCCCCATTCCGGAAGCTATCGACGCCACGCCCCCGGTTGTGGTGACCCGCTTCCACAAAAAAGCGGCCAAAAGAGCGGGAGTCAGTGCTGCGCCAACCATGGTATAGGCCGTGAAAGCCATGTCCAGTATGGTCCGGAATTGGGTTAGCAGCAGATACGCCATAATCCCCAGTAGAATGACCATCAGCCGCTGAAACTGTACAATTTTTTGCTCGGAAGCGGTGGGATTAATAAAACGCTGGTAGATATCTCTGGTCAGGTTGGTGGACGGCGCCAGGAGAAAACTGTTCCCTGTGGAAGTGATGATGGCCACAGCCGCACAAATCAAAAGCAAACCACCCACCAGGGGCAGGCCCACTTCAGTTCCATACCTGGCCGTGTGAAGAATTATGCGCTCCGCATCTTCGGCAGCGAGAAATACGGCTTCGGATACATCGGGGGAATTGAAATGTGCAAAGGCGAGAATGGCCAGTGATGCAATGGCGGTCTCAATGACAATGGTTCCGGATACCCACCATACGACGGCTGTTTTTGCAGCTTTCTCATTTTTTGCGGAAAAAAACTTCTGGTACATATTCGACTCGCCCAGCAGGAGTAAAAAGGTGGGGAAAAATATACCCATCACCCAAATCCAGTCGTGTCCACCAAGGGGAGTCAAAAATTCAGGGTCAATATTGGCCGCGACAAACTCACTGCCCCCGAGATTGGAAAAAACCAGCGGTAGTGCCCCGATAATTGCAAGGGTGATAATGGCACCATTGATAATATCCACCGATACGATGGAAAGCATTCCGGCAAAGGCAGTAAAGGCAATTATAAACCCGGCCGTTAGAATTACCCCCTGCCACTCCGGTATGTCAGCGACTAAATTTAGGACAAAACCACCGCCTCTGAATTGATATCCAACGATGGTTGTGTAGGCGACCACAATGGAGATGGTGCCAAGTACCCGGGCCCATTTGTTGTATCTGAGTTCCAGGATATCGGGCACAGTGTATTGTGCAATTCGCCTCACTTTTGAAGCCAGGAAAAACACAACGACAATGCCTACCCAGGCTCCTGCTGCCATCCAAAGTTCAGCTAAACCTACCTGAGTGGCAAAACCCGCTCCCGCCAACAGACTCCCTGAGCCAATCCAGGTACAGAGCAGAGTGCCAACCAATTTGTAGGTGGGTACTGAGCGTCCGGCAACCATAAAGTCCTCCTGTCCTTTGACAAGCCTGCTTTTGTAAATGGATATTCCCATCAAAAGGCCGAGGTACAGAATTACGATTATGAAAAAGATGGACATGCTTAGCCTGTGGTATTTTTTTAAAAAAATCAATAGATGGACATGCTTAGCCTGTGAAATTATTTAATAAATCATTGGTTGCTTAAACTGATTACTATCCATAACCCAGCAAAACGGCAAGGAAGATCACCACTGCTCCGGCCCCCAGCAACTTCAGGACGAGCGGGAGGCAAAACCTAAACCATTTATCAAAGGGGATTCCCGCCATACCGAGAATTCCCATAAGCACGGCATTGGTCGGAACCAACATATTGGCAAAGCCGTCTCCAAAAAGAAATGCCAGAACGGCTACGGGTCTTCCCACACCAACCAAATCGCCAAGTGGGGCCATAAGCGGCATAGTGACAAAGGCCTGTCCACTTCCTGAGGGAATAAAGAGGTTCAAAATGGTCTGCATGACCATCATCCCTACTCCCGCAATTTCAGGACCCACGGTTGAGAGGGGTATGGAGAGGGCGTGCACGATGGTGTGCAGGATTTGCCCGTCCTCCATTACGAGGGCAATTCCCCGGGCAATTCCCACGAGAAGGGCGGTTTCAGCGAGGTCTTTGGCTCCTTCCACAAATCTTTCCGATGCCAAAGTGGGTCCGATTCTCCCCACAAAGGCTGTAAATATACCGAGAATCAAAAAGGCTGCACCCAGCTCTGTCAGATACCATTCTCTGGTGGCAATACCCCAAACAGCAACTCCAAGCGCTGTTACAAAAGCAACCAAAATGGCGATGTGGCTCCACTTCAAATCGGGATAGGATTTTGGGGGCTCACCGCCTGCGGGAGGTTCCTCTCCGTAAACCAGACTGGCGCTGGGATCCTTTTGCACTTTCCGGGCGTAGCTCCAAATATGATGAGCGGCAATTCCTGCAAACGGCAATAGTATTCCAAGTCTGAGCCACCAGCCGTCGTAAGCGTCCAATCCGGCAATGGGATTGGCTACTACTACGGTGTATTGATTAAAGGCCGCAGTTCCGTAACCCACACCGTAACCAGCCACAATTACCCCCACGGCGGTCATACTGTCGAGATTCATAGCTCTGCACAGCGCCACCAAAATAAGCACAAAGGGTATGTATTCCCCTGATGCACCCATGGCACTTGAGGCCAGGGCAAACACAAACACCACAGTAAAAATCAGCACGGCGGGTTTGTCTCCTAAATTCTCCAACATCCTGCCCAACAATGCATCTATAGTACCCGTCTGCCGAATAATAGCAAGCACACCTCCGATAATAAACAGGAAGAAAATGATACCCTGAGCATCCCCAAAAGCCCTTGGAATGGCGGTAAAAAGATCCACAGGGCTCATGAATTGGCGCTCCTCCACTGTCTGAAACGATCCGGGAATCACCACCTCCATCCCCTCATCAGATATCTCGGTTTCAAAGGATCCCTGGGGAATAATCCACGTGGCCACCATGGCAATGGCCATCAGGAAAAAAAGCAGGGCGAGTGTATGTGGCATCTTAAATTTCATCAGCGTATCTTTTTTCTGTCAAAATCCGGAATCTGTCGGCAAGGCAAAATTGAGCAAGTACAGCAGTTACAGCGCATCAATCCCGGACTGAAATCAAATGATTTTGTTCAAAATAAAGGCACTTTCAGAGGCTAAGATAAATGCTTGCGCCGGAATCTCGGGATTATGGAGACAAAATTGTTATAACGCTGCGTTATTTACGGGTCTACGGTCTTGCTTATTTACGGATTTTGGTGTTTGTGGTTGATGGGAAAGAAAATATGCACGACCGACTGTACCTTTAGACAGAATACCACTTAATACTTCCCTATCATGGCTCAGTTCCCCCAATCCCATTTTCAATTGATCACGATCCCCGGCATTATTACCCTTTTTCTCATCAAAAAACGTATTTTCGCGTATCGTTAAAAAAAA
>SL_3KL_010_SEDDRAFT_10002635_pt1 | contig 16377 bp, 14 predicted proteins | sample SodLakKL_010_SED_2_FD_10381 | JGI IMG/M metagenome (IMG submission 10381) | reverse complement strand
GCTCCGGATTTATTTTTCATTGAGCTCGATGCAATTATTACAAAAAAGATCAGAAAGAGAGAAATCAAACTTTATGAAGCTGATGAGTTGTATAGCGAGGTAAGAAACCTGCCGGTGAAACCTGTTGAATATAAATTGCTTTCAAAGCTTGCATTCGATTTATCCTCTACTTTGCCAATTACTCTGTATGACGCCTGTTACCTGGCGCTGGCTATCGAATTTGAACAACAGGTATATACAGCAGACCTGCGGTTCTACAACGGGATGAAGGATACACCTTTTGAAGATTATGTGTTGAGTATTCAGTCCTGAGTTACCGGTTTGCCGGGCTGAAGCCTGGTATAAGGGAAGGTTTAACTGCCTTTAAACTTCGGCTTGCGCTTATTCAGAAATGCATTTACACCTTCATGGTAATCTTCACTTTTTCCTGCTTCAGCCTGGAGCTCAGCCTCCATCTCAAGCTGATCGTCCAGGGTATTGCAGAGTGAAAGATTCAGGGCCCTCTTATATAATCCAATACCTTTTGTGGGCATAGCTGCCAGTTTTTTGCAGGTTTCCCGCGCGATTTCCTGCAGCTTATCTGCCGGTACAGATTGATAAATTAATCCACACTCAACTGCTTTCCCGGCGGTTAGTTTTTCATCAAGCATATAAAGGGCATTAGCTCTTGCCAGTCCGGCGAGCCTCGGTAGAAACCAGGTTCCGCCGCTATCCGGTATTAATCCGATTTTACTAAAAGATTGAATAAAGAATGCATCGTCTGATGCAAAAACAATATCGCAGGAGAATGCAATATTTGCTCCTGCTCCTGCAGCAGTCCCCTGAACTGCACATACGACTGGTTTCTCGAGGTTTCGTATGGCGCGAATGACCGGATTATAATTCTTCTTTACTGTGGCGGAAAGTTCATATTGTGGATCATCAGAACGCTTAACCACTTCTGCCAAATCCTGGCCGGCGCAGAATGCTTTCCCGTTCGCTGTCAACAGAACGGTTCTGACGTCAGTTTTCTCTGCTCTTTTCAGGGCTTTTTGTAACTGGAGAGACATCGATTCTGTAATACTGTTCAGTTTGTCCGGCCGGTTTAGCGTAATGGTAAGTATTTGTTCTGAAAGATCCTGAAGAATCAGTGGAGAGTTTTCCATTTCAATCAGAGTGATTTAAAAAATAAATTCAAAAAATGTAATGGAAGTATATCATTTAATGTATAGAGGAGGCTCCTCGAAAATGGTTTTGTCCTCATCATATACATTTAAAATATTCAAAAGGTTCTTCACACTCATTACAAAAGTATTGTGCTTTGCAGGCTGTTGATCCGAATTCACTTTGAAGTTTTGTGTCCAGGGAATCACAATACGGACAGGGGATGATTTTGATTGTATCCAGATTTCTTAGAATGTTATCAGATCCACCCGTTTTTTCGGGTGGTGCAATGCCATAATCTTTAAGTTTTTCTTTGGCTTCATCTGTCATCCAGTCTGTGGTCCAGGCTTCTGTGTAGTCTGTGAGTACCTGAAATTTGCTAATACCTTTCTCGTGAAGTTTTTTGTGGATTTCAGATTCAATTGTACTCATGGCCGGACAACCTGAATATGTTGGGGTGATCTTTATAATCAGATTGTCATTATTAAACTCAATTTTCCTGACAATACCCATCTCAACAACATTCAATACAGGTATTTCCGGATCAGTCACTTCAGCCAGAAACCGTCGAATATCCTCGGAAGTATACATTGAATCTGTACTCATATTCATTATGTTTTCAGGGTACAAGGTAGAAGGTTCAGGGTTGAACCATATCGAACGCCGAAATATCGAATACTGAACAGTCCATCTACTTTCTACTCAAGACTAATATCTCTTTTCACTTCCAATTTCCGTCGGGGTATGACCTTCGTAGAAATTGCATTTGTGCAAGGAGGTGTCCCAGGTGTTCGGTATGAAATCCATTTCTTCCGCCTGATGCCATATATTGTTCGTTATCGGGGACGTTTAATGTTGCTTCTACCAGTATATCTGTAACGATCCTGAGCCATTCATCTTTTAATTTATTGAGATCTGCACCGAACCCAAAGTGTATGGCTTTCTGGTCAATCTCATCCATGATAAACATCTCACCGGTGTACATCCAAAGATCATCGAATGCTTTTTGTATCCGATCATGACTTTCTTCGGTACCATCGCCCAGACGAAAAATCCATTCCCGGCTGTGCCTGAGATGATAGCGGATTTCCTTCAGGTGTTTCCCGGCTAATCCGCTGAATTGCTGATCGTTGGAATGAACAAGTTCAGAATAGAACAAATAGCTGAATGTGCTGAATATAAGCTGCCTGGCGATGGTGTATCCAAAATCACCATTAGGTTGTTCAACCAATTGCAGATTTTTGAAATCGATATCATCCCGGAAATAAGCAAGATCATCTTCATCTCTGCCTTTACCTTCAATATCTGTGGCGAAGGTATAGAGGGCTCCTGCATGGCCGATCAGGTCCAGGGCTATATTGGCCAATGCGAGATCTTCTTCCAGCTCCGGCCCGTGCCCACACCATTCAGACATTCGTTGCCCAAGTATCAGCCTGTCATCAGCAAGCCTGATAAGATAATCAAACAGAACTTCGTTTCTTGTTTCAGGTATGCGATCAAGGGTGCTCATGTTTTTGCGTTGAGTGGTAAGTAAATAGTAGATAGTAAATAGTAAATGGTAGATGGTAGAAACTTATCTATCTACTTTCTACTATTTACTATCTACTATTAACTCAAATCAAATGATTACTTTCTTTTCTTTACAGTTCTTGGTACACTGTAAAACTGAGGATGCCTGTAAACTTTATCATTGGCTGGATCGAAAAATGGCCCCTGGTCATCAGGAGTTGATGCCACAATTTGATCGGCTGGAACGATCCAGATATTTATCCCTTCATTTCGCCTTGCATAGGTGTCGCGCGCGTTTTGAAGTGCCATCTCGGCATCCGGTGCATGAACACTTCCGGCATGCTCAAACGGTTTGCCGTTATCAGGCTGATAAAATACTTCCCAAATCAGCCATTCATTATTTTTTGATTGATTATTCATTCAGGAAACTGATTATTAAATTCTTTTATCAATTATCAGGATGCTTTTTCCTCGTTCAGTTTCTTTTTGCGTGCATATTCAGCAGCAGCTTTTCGAACCCATTCGCCTTCTTCGTATGCTTTTCTACGTGCTCTTATCCGTTCCCTGTTCATCGGCCCGTTGCCTTTGATAACTTCCCAGAATTCTTCCCAGGGTATTTCCCCAAAATCCCAATGACCGGTATCTTCATTGTATTTCAATTCAGGATCAGGCAGATCAACTCCGATTGCACGGGCTTCCATTACGCTTCGGTCAACAAAACTTTGGCGCAATTCATCATTGCTTTTCGTTTTAACACCCCATTTAATCAGTTCCTTGCTGTTGGGTGATTCGTCATCAGGAGGCCCGAACATCATCAACGTTGGCCACCACCATCGATTAACAGCATCCTGTGCCATTCTTTGCTGACCTACTGTTCCTGAAGCCATTTTTGCAAGCATTTCATAACCCTGCTTTTTGTGGAAGCTTTCTTCCCTGCAAATCCGAATCATAGCCCGTGCATAGGGTCCGTAAGACGACTTTGCAAGCATGGTTTGATTGACAATAGCAGCACCATCCACAAGCCATCCGATTACACAGATATCAGCAAAGGTAAGAGTTGGATAATTGAAAATGCTTGAGTATTTGGCATTACCGTAAATATAACCTTCAACCATCTCCCGCCTGGATACCCCCAATGTTTCTGCGGCGCTATACAGATACAGTCCATGCCCGGCTTCATCCTGAACTTTGGCAAGTAAAACCTTCTTACGATTCAGTGATGGAGCACGCTGAATCCAGTTGCCTTCCGGCAGCATTCCAACAATTTCAGAGTGTGCATGCTGGCTCATCATCCGGATTAATTGCCTGCGATACCGCTTTGGCATCCAATCCTTAGGTTCAATGATTTCTCCGTTGTCAATGCGTTCCTGAAATCTCTGATGCATTTTGTTTTCCTTCATAAAAAAGCGCTTTTCCGGACTGTTTGCACCAATTTAAACAATTAGCTGTAAACCTTCATTCAGAAAATTAAATCGAATTGAACAGATTATATCTTTAATTTAAAAATTGAGGGCAAAAAAGGTCTAACGACTTTTTTGGGTTAAAACTGTACAGAAGAAGTTAAAAGGCCGGGTTTCAGGTTACTTGATAAACAACAGGTATCTTTATGGCTTTACATATAAAACAGCCAAATGAATTTATTCAAAACTGAATGGAATGATTGCCAGAACTATATTTTTTTCGACTTTCATTCTGTTATTTATCTCGGAGTTTGCCCAATCTCAACCGTCAGATCTGTATATCATTCCCAAACTGAATAGCCCGATCACATTTGATGGTAAGGTTGATGAACCCGCCTGGGAGGCCATCGAACCGCTTCCTTTGGTCACTCACTGGCCTTCGTTTGGTAAAGAAGTTGACTTAAACGAAACACAAATCAGAATTGCCCATGATGACGAATATCTCTATGTAAGCTGCCGGTGTTATGGAGACCCTGAAAATATCCGTGCACCTACCTATAAACGGGATGAAGTTAATATGTCGATTGATGGGCTTTCAATTGCTTTAGATACATTCAACGATAATGAAAATATTCTTTGGTTTAATGTAACACCCACCGGCTCAAGAACAGATGGCTCGGTTAGCAATGATGCACAGGGAGAAGCCCCGGTTAATCTTTTTTGGAATACCATTTGGGAGGCAGAAGCCGAAATCACTGATGACGGCTGGACAGTCGAGATGCGTATTCCTTTCAGCAGCCTTCGGTATGAGAGCGACGATGGCCGTGTAGAGATGGGGCTTATTGCATACCGCTATTTGGCACACAATATAACCATGCAGATCTTTCCTGCTGTTCCGCCAAAATGGGGATTCTGGAGTTTTTTGAAGGCTTCACAAACTAAAAAAGTAATACTGAATAATGTTGAAAATCGAAATCCCGTTTTTATCACTCCATATTTGTTGGGAGGATTGAGTAGATCAGCAGATTTAAATTCTGAGGCGGGTGAGTACCTTCACGACACAGATCTGACCTACGAAGCTGGATTGGATGTGAAAATGGGATTGTCTGATAATGTCACACTTGACCTGACACTCAATACCGATTTTGCCCAGGTTGAAGCCGATGACCAGCAGGTGAATCTCACACGTTTTTCCTTGTTTTTTCCCGAGCGACGCCAGTTTTTTCTGGAGCGTGCAGCTATTTTTGATTTTTCTTTCGGTGAGCAGGATCGATTGTTTCACAGCCGAAGAATTGGGTTAAGCGATGGTCAGCCGCTACGGATTATAGGTGGTGCGCGGATGATTGCTCGCACCGGTGGATGGGACATCGGGCTGATGTCGATGCAGGCTGCCCGGGATTTGGGGCTTCCTTCAGAAAATCACAGTGTTGTTCGTTTTAGAAGGCAGGTATTTAACCCCCAATCGTATGCCGGTGGGATGGTAACAGGCAGAATTGATGAATCCGGCAACTATAACTTGGCATATGGTATCGACGGAATTTTTAACCTTTGGGGTGATGATTTTCTGAACATCAATGTGGCCCAGACCGATGATAGCGATTTAAACACCTCAACGTTTGATCATCAATCCATGCGGATGCAAACCGAATGGGAACGAAGAAGCTATGCCGGTTTAAGCTACAATTTCAGTTATAACTATTCGGGAAGCCAATATGAACCGGCCATGGGATTTCAACTGCGATCGGATTATATGCGTTTCGGCGAGCGGGTTTCCTGGGGCTGGATGCCGGAAAATTCTTCCCTGCAGCGAATCCAGGCATCGATGAACGGATCGATTTATCTGAGAAATGAGGATGGCAGTCTTGAAACCTCCGAAATTGGCCCCTCGGTTCAATTGACCTGGAGGCGAGGAGATTTTGCCACCGGGGAAATTCTGTACATTACCGAAGATATAATTCAACCTTTTCAGTTGGCCGGAGATGTAGAGGTACCGGCTGGTATATACCGGTTTCCGGAAGCTCAACTGCGATATGATACACCAAGAGGTAAATCATTGAGGGCCATATTTAGAATCAGTGGTGGCGGTTTTTTTGATGGAAGGCGATTTACGGCAAGTGTTACACCGACCTGGGATCCTTCAAGAGTGGTAAACCTGAATCTGTTCTATCAGTTCAACAGAATAAACTTTGCTGATCGTGGCCAGGATCTAACCGCCCACGTCGCACGGTTCAGAACGGAGCTCACATTAAGTACCAGTTTAACGCTCTCTTCATTCGTACAGTTCAATAGTGCCAATGATATCGGGGTGTTGAATTTTAGATTCAGATATAATCCGAGAGACGGGAACAACTTTTACCTGGTATTCAATGAAACAATTAACACAAGCCGCGACAGGGTTTCCACCCCATTGCCTTTCTCAGATAACCGCGCTGTGATGTTGAAATATGATTATACATTTTGAGCTTTAACTTCCCTGAACCCACAACCAGCTCGTCAGTCCGGCTAAAATATAGCACCCCATACCCAGAAGAATTACATTGGTAAATCCGAACGACATGGAAAGTATGATCGCGAGCGGAGCTGCACTTACTGAAGCGAAACTGTCGATTGCCAAAGCCCAGGGTATCAGTTCATCGCTGTTTTTATCAAGGATGTCTATTCCAGATGGAAACATCCAGCCGAGAAAAAATGAAACCGGTAAGAGTAATAACACAGTAACCATGAATCGCCAGAAGGTACCTAATCCAATAAAAAGGCTGAGAACCGGATTGAGTATCAGCAGGTAAACAAGGGATATAGAACATATCACAATAACAGCAATCCGGATTCTTTTGAATGAATCATATTTCAGGTTTTGCTGGTACATACTTCCGAAACCGGAAAATATCAATATGGAACAAATTACAGCTGCAGCACTAAAGATCGGATCTCCAAGAAACCGGGTAAATATTTGAATAAATGTAATCTCAAGAAACATAAACCCGGTTCCGATCATAAAGAAATGGATCAGGGTCGGCAATTTATTTTTCGATCTGCTATAAAGCCTGAAGCGGATAAGAATTGGTAACAGGACGAAAAGAAATGCGGAAATGGCAAGCTGCAGGAATGTAATGACCAGCACGATATAACCCAACTCGAGCCGTTGAAACCAATGTTCACCATACGTTTCCCTGAAGTTTTCAAGACTGCTCCATTTGAAGAAATCATGAAAATATGGACTGTTATCTGTTGGAGACCGAACATGGTAAACCCAATCATCATAAAACCGTCCAGGATCATCTGAGAGAAGTTCAAGAATTGCCTGGTGAATGTAGGAATAATTGGCACCGTCAGGCCCTTCGATACGATTGATTTGATCAATGTCTTCCGATGCTATTCCCCGATAATATTCAATATCAAGCTGCAGATCCGATGATTTTTCATAAAATTGGCTGATAAGAGCTAAATCCATCGGAGATTTTGACAGAAGTATATTTGCTGCAAGGTAGTTCCGGCTGACAAGTAGATGCTGATCAGCTTCTTTGCCGGATGAAATCGCGGCATCGATAAACATTGAAATCAGCTTGATGTTATCCCTTGGGGGGGACTGAATTCCCCTTGTGATACTGATCAAGCCATTTTCATTTAATAGATCCAAAGCCGTGATAACGGCATCAGTTGTAAGCAGATAATCTTCATTTAACCCCTGAAGCCCGCCGGAACCGGATGCGATGGCTTCACCGGTAACAAATTGAATAAGGTCGTAACTGCTTGCTGTTTGTTCGATATAAAGACGCGGGTCCATGTTGATAACTTCAACCTGATCGTCTGAATAGATGCCACCTCCAAGATCAGCAAGATCTTCATGAATTAAATTAATTAATTGAGGGTTTGTCTGAACTACTGTGACTTTTTTTGCTCCCATTCTCTTTGCAAGCCAGACATTAATACCTCCGGTTTCACCAAGAAGCAATACCTGCGGCCGATCGAGTAGTCGGTAAGGCAGTGACTGAGGTGTGAAATCAAGAATCTCCGCTTCGGATGGGTCATCGATGGTGAACATCGGAGCTGCAATCTGCCCATCCATTAAAATTGCAAGCTGTGGTGGCGGCATGGTGATTGCATGAGGGCCTGCAAATAATGTGTAGTGGAAAGTGGGTGATTGAAACACATCAATTTGTGAACGCGGCCCAAAACGGGTGAGGATACTTTCCGCATCACCCTGCAATTCGAGTTGCCGGAAGTGAGAGAGATCTTTATATGGATCGATATTTATCGGTGGTGTGATAACGGTTGCGGTTATCGAAACAGCAACTGCAAGAACGGTCATGATTCCGGCCTGTATTGAATAACGGCTGGTTTTTCTACCGATTGATATCAGAAAGGCAATCAAGGCAAGTAATGAAAGGGGAGTAATGATAAGTGGAAGCTGTTGTGCCGGCAGAAGCATCATCAACCCCAAAGCTGAGATCCCGCCGGCGCCACTTCCAATCAGGTTGGCCCCGTATAATACAGGTACCTCTTTTTTAAAATAGGCGAGCATAAAACTGATGACAAGCCCGCCGAACAAAAAAGGAATCATCATCAGAAAATTATAGGCAATAAGTAAAAAAAGTTGATGACGACTGTACAAAACATACTGGGTATCAAGCGGTAATTGTTGTGCTGTCAGATAAGTAAGTGGTATGGATGTCAGAAATAAAAACAGAAACAACAGATTCCAAAAGGGGAAGTTTTTCCTGAATCTTTCAAACCACAATGCGAGAACCGTTCCGCTGATACCGAATCCAAGAAGTGCAGTACTGATTACCATGTAGGTGAAATGGTAGTAATGAGAGACTGAGATCGATCTCATCAAAACCAATTGAAGGCCAATGACTACAATAGAGATGAAAAAAATCGAAACAACTGTCCAATAATTATAGAACTGGTTTCCCTGTGTCATTCGGCTCTTAAATCAATTTAATATCCACACATTCACCATATTTAGGCATCAACAATTACCAACTATAAACCATTAACTATTAAATATTAACTGTTAATTTAACCTGCCTACTGCTCCTGTGCCGCACCGGTCATTGGAACAAAACGTACCGGAAGATCACGTTCTGTCCGGATGTTCCCATCTTCATCTTTGGTAATTTTCATCAGGGTTTGGGTTTGATAAGGGCTTCCGATTGGGATTACAATCACGCCTCCCGGTTTTAACTGTTCGACAAGCGGCGGAGGGATGTGTCCGGATGCAGCAGTAACAATGATGGCATCAAACGGAGCATGTTCTTCCCATCCATAATATCCGTCTCCGATCTTTGTTTGAATGGTTACATAACCTAATTCGTCATAATAACCCGCAGCCTGTTCGCCCAATTCCCGGATAATCTCAATAGAGTAAACATTAGGTGTAAGTTCAGACAGCGTTGCTGCGTGATAGCCACTTCCGGTACCGATTTCAAGTACCTTATCGCCGGGTGATAAATCCAGCATCTGATTCATATAAGCAACAATGTATGGCTGCGAGATTGTTTGCCCGTAACCGATCGGGAGCGGATTATTCTGATAGGCTTGCCCCTGCAGAGCCTGGGGTACAAATTTATGGCGGGGAACTTGGCGCATGGATTCAAGGATTCGTTCATCAGTAATATTTTGCCGTTGAATACCTTGTAAAACCAACCGGTTGCGTTCTGATTCACGTTCACTGAAACGCGGACGATTCCATTCAATGGTGTCTGCTGGTAATGGTTTTAATAAATTAGCAAAATTCACATTAACTGTAGCTATTGGCTGGCCGGCAACTAATGGAGACTCGTTTATAGATAAGTCAAATTCATCTGTTCCCGTGAATATTAATGGTGTGATTAGAGTGACTATCCAAAATAATTTCATGCCAATCCTCTGTAACTACATTTTGATGTTTGTCTCTTAATATACAAACCTGAATAGATTATGGTTTATTTTCCAGGTAAATAACATGAGTAAACTGTTAGAACGTTCAATAAATTCTCACTTGACAAATAAAATCCCATTGAATAACGTTGCAATTGGGTACTTATAATAATCTACAGGAGGTTAGAATGAAAGAGTCACCATTCCTAAACCTTGAGCTTTTTGCGCAGGTAGAATCCGATTTTGAAGCTCGCCAATACCGGATACTTGCAGGGTTGCAATCTTACGAAACCTGTTTCAGGAACAATCGCATTTATCCATATTTGAGTGATCTTTTAGGTCTTTATCAAACATTGAAAGATATCGGGAATAAGCTTGAGGATTTGAGGAAAAAATTTCCTAAAAAGATCAAGAATATCGATCTGGTGAATAAGACTATTGAACATGAAGTCGTATTTTTAGATAGTTCAGATCTCGGCCTCGTTGAAAAGTTAATTGAATGGTCATTACCTCATATCAAAAAAGTGATTCATGAAGGAGCAACAATTCATGAGTATGTGGAGGAAAAAATTTCAGTTGAACATGTAGGGATTGTGCCCAATTACCGTGATGAAGGTTATTTTTTTCTGCCTGACATAGCATCTTCCAAACTTAAATTATTTCAATTTGAAGTATCCATTTTTAAAAGCGCGGAGGATCAATACAGATCCCTGAAAACCCGCCATCTGAAATCCTTGCAGATTGGCCGTGCCAGGATGTCACCCAACAGTATCAAATTGCAACTGATACGTGAACAGAAGGAATTGCCCAACCCTGCAACCTATCATTTTGATACAGAACTGGATTTTTCATTTAAAGAAACCATTTTTCCTGTTGCCAAAAGAAAATTGATGCAAACGATATTTAATTAGTGCTTTGTCAACAGTATAATGACGAAGAAGCCCGCAAAGTTTTTCTCAATAAACCCTCTTAGCTTTGATAATGGTAGTTGATAAACCAGAGAAACTTTTCGCGGGTTTTTAATACCATTTACCCGGCATTCTAACATTGACATGACACTAAGGGGACAGATTCAACGGCGTTTCACGACTCAGGCTGCCGTCTGTTTACAATTGTCAAAGTGCATCGTGAAACACAAACCAATTTCCCTGCTTCAGTAGTGATTTTGGTTTCCCATACCTGAGTTTGCTTTCCCCTGTGGAGGGGTTCGGCTGTTCCGATAACAATATTGCCTTCACGAACCGGCCTGATATGATTGGCATTGATTTCAATTCCAACTGCTGATTTTCCATCATCATCTATGTTTAGCCATGCACCGACAGACATCAATGTTTCTGCAAGTGCAACTGAAGCGCCTCCATGCAGAATGCGCATCGGCTGTACGGTTTTATCATTTACAGGCATCGTCGCTTTCACTTTGTCTTTCCCAAGTTCCAGAAATTGAATTCCAAGAGCATGACTCATGTTATTCAATTGAGGGTTCGCAATTTGTTCAGCTTTATTTTGAACTGACTTGTCTATTTTCATGGTTAAAAATCATGATTATGGATAATGGCCACATATTTTAAATATCAATCATGGTAATAAATTTTCAAATCTGCTCACAAATATTAAATTAAGCTGAGGTTTGTTGGCTTACTGAAACATTCATTTAATGGAAACGGCAATGAAATACGAACCTACGACCATCATTAATGTGTTGGATAAGGGAATGACACGCTATCCTACCGAATCCCTGATTATATCAACCAAAAGAGATGGGAAATGGGTTGAAACTGACGTAGCATCATTCAGACAACAAATCAGAGATTTTGCCATGGGACTTTATTCACTTGGTATCAGGCCGGGGGATAAGGTATCCATTCATTCGGAAAATAGTGCGGAATGGGTCATTTGTGATCAGGCTGTGCTTTCTCTCGGTGCAGTGAATGTGCCGATATATACGACACAACCGGGTGATCAGATTAAATATATCCTTGAAAATTCCGATTCAAAAATTCATATCGTTTCGACTGACACCCTTTTTTCTGACACAAAACCGTTGATGAAATCAATCAAAAGTGTAAAATCAGTAATTTCGATAATGGGTTCCAGGCATGAAAAATTGAAAAGCTATGATGCTGTTCTCAAGATGGGCCAGAAATTGCAGGAAGATAAACCGGACCTTCTGAATGAATTGAAATCAAATATCAAGCCTGATGATTTGGCCACATTAATTTACACATCCGGTACCACAGGCACCCCGAAGGGAGTGATGCTGACACATAATAATATTGCATCTAACATTCAGGCATCACTCGAGCGCGTGCCTTTTACGTTAAAAGAAGTGAAAGGGCAGAACGTACTCTCTTATCTTCCGCTTTCCCATGTATTTGAACGTATGATCACCTACATGTACCTGAGCATGGGGGCAAAGATTCATTACATTGAAAATGTAGAAGAAATCAGGGACGATTTTCTGTATGTAAAACCATTCTTTTTTGCCACAGTACCCAGGTTACTTGAGAAAATTCAAACAGGAATTAAAGTTCGCGGCCAGGAGTTTTCAGGGATCAAAAAAAATCTCTATTACTGGGCTGTTTACCTTGCCGAAGAGTATGACCCGGAACATCCACCCAAAGGTCTCTCCGCAATCAAGCACAAAATTGCTGATAAAGTAGTTTATTCAAAAGTGAGGGAACTCTTTGGTGGTAATTTACGCGGAATGATCAGTGGCGGTGCAGCATTATCGCCAAACATATTCAGATTTATAAATGCCCTTGGTGTTTATTGCGGACAGGGGTATGGCTTGACAGAAACTTCACCGGTGATTTCCGTACAGGATCCTGATCATATGAGGGTCGGTTCATCGGGCCTGGCTATTGCAGATGTTGAAATAAAAATTGCCGATGATAATGAAATACTTGCAAGGGGGCCAAATATTATGAAGGGCTATTATAAAGAACCGGAACAGACCAAAGATGTAATGACTGATGACGGCTGGTTCAAAACAGGGGATGTAGGTAAGATTGACGAGGATGGATATTTGTACATTACCGACAGGAAAAAATCTCTATTCAAACTTTCGACTGGTAAATATGTGGCACCTCAGAATATTGAGAATAAATTGATTAACAGTGGCTTCATCGAACAGGCTGTTATCATTGGGTACCAGCGAAAATATTGCTCTGCACTGATTGTTCCGGATTATAGCAACGTAAACAAGAGGTTAGCAAGGGATGGCTATGTTGCTGAAAAACCTTATCAGGATGACGAGAAAATTATTGAATTGATTCAGAAAGAAGTTGACTCGGTGAATGAAACATTATCGCCCTGGGAAACAGTTAAACGATTTAAACTTCTTGAAAAACCATTATCGATTCAGGCTGATGAATTGACACCAACACTGAAAGTTAAAAGGCCTGTTGTGATGGAGAAATATAAAAAAGAGATAGAATCGTTGTACCCGGATTAGGAATGAGTTTATAATTTTGAGTTATGAGTGATAGAAACTACAGAATCAGGAAAGTTGTCATACTTGGGGCAGGTGTGATGGGAAGCCAAATTGCGGCTCATTGTGTAAATGCCGGCCTGGATGTCTGGCTGCTGGATTTGAAGTCGGATGAACCGGACAGGCCGGATAAAATTGCCGAGGATAGTATTCAAAAGCTTGTCAAAATGAATCCGGCTCCGCTTGGAATGCCCGAATTTTCCGATCGGATTAAACCGGGAAATTTTGAAGATCATTTGAGCATAGTGAGTGATGCGGATTGGGTATGTGAAGTGATCTTAGAGCGGATGGATATCAAAAAGAATATGATGGAGAAAATCCAAAAGTCCTGGAATCCGGGCACCATTGTCAGTTCCAATACTTCAGGTCTGCCGATCGGTGAAATATCTGAAGAGTGCAGTGCTGACTTACAGAAACATTTTTTGGGTACCCATTTTTTCAACCCACCCCGGTATATGAAACTGCTGGAAATTATTCCCACCAGTCAAACCGATCCTGCCATTACCGATTATATGGCCAGTTTTTGTGAAAAAATTCTGGGGAAAGGTGTGGTTCTTTGTAATGATACTCCCAACTTTATTGCCAATCGGATTGGTGTTTTTTCCATGGCTGCAATCATGCCGTGGTATTTTAATGGGACGTTTCGTGCCGAGGAAATTGATTTGCTCACAGGAACACTCACCGGGTATTCCAAGGCAGCAACTTTCCGGACTTCCGATATGGTGGGGCTCGATGTGCTGAAACACGTGGCTGAAAATCTCTATCCCGCTGTCCCGGATGACGAACGAAGAGATGTATTTAAACTACCCGAAAAGCTGAATGATATGGTGGAGAAAGAGTGGCTTGGAAATAAAACGGGCCAGGGATTTTATAAAAAAGTGAAATCAGAGAAGGGTACAGAATATCATGCGCTGAACCCGGAATCGATGGAGTATCAACCACAAAAAGAAGTAAAGTTTGAATCGGTTGCCAGAGCAAAAAAAGAGTACAGTACCTCCGGTGATCGATTGAAATTCCTGGTTAACCAGGATGATAAAGCAGGAAACTTTCTCTGGAATATCCATTGCGACCTGCTTCTGTATGCTGCCAACCGGATTCCCGAAATTACCGGTTCAACTGAAGCCATCGACCGGGCTATGCGTTGGGGCTACAACTGGGAACTTGGGCCATTTCAGCGCTGGGATGCTATCGGGGTGAGGGAGTCGGTTGAAAGGATGAAGGAAGAGGGATTGACCATACCTGGTAATGTAAAGGAGATGCTGGATAGTGGACGGGAGCGTTATTATGAAAATGGCACGGTTTATAACCTCGCAACCGGGAAAGTGGAAAAATTGAGTCCGCCGGCCAGGGAAGCAATTACCGTCTCAATTTTAACATCAGAGAACAAAGAAATATGGAGTAACAGCCATGCCGGTTTATATGACATGGGTGATGATGTTGCACTTTTTGAATTTCGTACAAAGCAACAAACACTTGGATTTGACCTGATAGCGAGTGTTCAAACAGCATGTGAAAAAGCGGGATCGGAATTTCAGGCCCTGGTGATCGGCCACGACCACGAAAACTTCAGTTATGGGGCGAATCTCGCCGAGGCTGTCACTGCTATTTCGAAAAGAGATAAGGAGACAATTTTAAAAGCTGTAAATAACTTCCAGGAAACGGCTGTCGGTTTGCGTTATCAGCCGTTCCCGGTTGTTGGGGCAGTTTCTGGCAGGGCATTTGGCGGCGCGGTCGAATTTATGATGCACTGTGACAAGGTAGTGGCGCATCATGAACTCTATTCCGGGCTGGTGGAACTCGGCGTGGGACTTATTCCGGCCGGGGGTGGCACCAAGGAATTTTACGGCGGTGAACCGTGTCCTTGAAGATGAAAGTGTAGACCCTCTGCCGTACGTAAAAGAAGCGTTTAAAACGATTGGTATGGCAAAGGTATCCGATGGGGCTCCAAAGGCAAGGGAGCTGGGTTATCTCAGGGATTCGGATATGATAGTGATGCATCGTGACCTGCTTTTGAAAACAGCCAAAGAACAGGCTCTTGCGATGGCCGGATCAGGTTATCGTCCTCCTGCCGAACCAAAAATCAGGCTGCTCGGCCAAACAGGTTACAGTGCATTGAAGCTGATGCTCTATATCATGAAGGAATCGAAATATATCAGCCCGTACGATGAAATTCTTGCCGAAAAAGTTGCCTATGTCATGACAGGCGGTGATATCAGTGAACAGCAGGAAGTACCCGAGTCCTACGTACTAAAACTCGAACGTGAAGCAATCCTGGAGTTGTTTGATGATGAACGAACATTCAAGCGAATGGAGCACATGCTGAAAACGGGGAAGGCTTTGAGGAATTAGTCTTGAGTCGTGAGTCGTGAGTCGTGAGTTTCTATTTAAGGGTTTTGGTTAAACCGTAAATCATTTTTTGTATTTCTTCAATCAGATTAAAAATCATTTTATTTTGTTTCCCAGTCACATATTTAAGTTTATTAGAAATAATAAGTTGTGTTTCAAGCTCACAAGCAGAACTGTAGGCTATGTTTAAGAATCTTCGAAAATCTTGTTTTGAATTCCGGCCGGCTCCCTCAGCAATGTTGGAACTGATTGAAACCGAACATCTTCTCATTTGAGATGTTATTCCATACAGTTCATCCTTAGGAAATTTACTTGTCACTTTGTATATAATAACTGCTAAATCAATTGATTTTTGCCATACTTGTAAGCTTCTGAAGTTATCCATTTCAGATTGAAATTTGTTAAAATTGATTCCTTAACAAGTATGAACCAATCATAAACGAATCCTTACAGATCTTTTAAAAAAAGCATCCCAATTTACAAAGCCTCACGACTCACGACTCATGACTCACGACTCAAGCCTCAATCCAAAAAAAGATATCTACATCACCACCGCAGTTCGGACTGCTTGCGGTAAAGCCAATAAAGGATCCCTGCGTTTTACCCGTCCCGATTCACTGGGAGGAG
>SL_3KL_010_SEDDRAFT_10002634_pt1 | contig 16387 bp, 13 predicted proteins | sample SodLakKL_010_SED_2_FD_10381 | JGI IMG/M metagenome (IMG submission 10381) | reverse complement strand
AGAAGATATTGGAGAGCAGAATGATCTGGCCGGGCAGCATCCTGACATTGTTGAAAAGATAGATCAGATTATGCGTGATGCACATGTTCCTTCTGCACTGTTCCCGCTTTTTGAAGAGAACTAATATTCGGGAAGAACTATTTGTCAATATTTGCTGTCCCACAACGAAAAAACCCCCTATGATTATCAGGGGGTTAGAAGGGGGTTGAGGTCACGGGCGGATTCGAACCGCCGTACAAGGTTTTGCAGACCTCTGCCTAGCCACTCGGCCACGCGACCATTTTGTTTTCAATAAAGCATATGCAAAATTAACAAATCTTACCGAAAGAACGGTAAGAATAAGAAAATATTGGCTGCCTCCATTTAACCAGGTTAACCCGGAAACAGTAATTTGTAATGCTTTTAACCGCATAACAACATCAAAATGAGCTATAATCAACAAAAAATCCGGCATTCAGCATATCTCCCATTAAAAATCAACATGTTTTGATTCCTGCAATCCAGTTAAAATACCTCCCTTTTTTGTATTTTGGCCTTTTAAATTTTTACCGGTCAAACATTTAAAACAGAAAATTTGTTTACGTACTGGATTTATCGTATTTATTTCACTGAGAATATTCCGGCAAGAGACACTAAAAGGGATATTAATACTAAATGACGGGTAAAAACATCAAACCTAAAGAAAGTTCCATGCGATGAAAAAAATCTTAATGTTATTATCAATATCAATGCTATTTGCCCAGGGCTATACGCAAACAGAAGAAAAACCTGTTATTACCGACTACCTGAAATTGACCCCCGGGGGGTTCAGCTGGCAGGATCCGGTCACAGGAAACGCCAGTAATTACAGTGGAAATTTTGATTTCAACATTCACTATTTTCCCGGACTTAAAATAGGCGGAGCCGAAATGAGTCTTGGTTCTGAAATTACTCTTTTCGATGAGTCATCATGGGTTGCTCCTGGTGATCTGCCAAACGGAATGCTTTTTGATACCAGGCGGGATTATGGTGACAAATCTATACCAATAATAACAAGGCCGGCAGCCGAGATACCGATCAAACTGGATCTCGGATACAAATTAAATGATACCAGGTTCGGTCTCTCATGGTTTCGAATGGCTGCATCAGATGAACAATCGGGAAAAGTTCCCGGATTATTCCTGGATGATGATGCTACAAGCGAGCAGTTTGGGTTCGGATTCGTAAGTTTCTGGAACATGGGACTGGATCTGCATGCCAGCAGGGGTTTCCCGCCATCGTGGTTTGAAGGCTTCAGGGATCTTGATTTAGAGGAAAATGGAAATTACGAAGGTGATTTTGATCCTGATAAAGGGGCATCGGAATGGAATGCAACACACGATATTTCATTGAACTCATTTCAATTCACGATCAGCCACCCGGTTATCAGGGATGAAAAATTTCAACTAAGCCTGATCGGAGGAGTACAGTACGGTATGTGGAAAGATAATCTGATCCAGACACTTAACATCACTGCCCACACTGAACTTACAGACAGGTGGTCGCAAAATATTTACGATGAATCAACCGAAGATTCGATAAATGTAATAGTATACCTGGATTATATTTTCCATAACGATATAACCCTGAAGACAAACTCATCAACGGAGTTTAATTCACTGGGAGCCATGGCCGGAGTTTCGGGCGACTGGCTTATTCTGCCTTCACTGTTTTTCAATGTACAGGCCAGCGCGGCAACCTTAAGCGGCGATGCAACATTTTCCGGAACGGGAATTGATATTGACGATATTGTAGAAAGAGATATACTTACAGTTTATGATCAAGGGGGAAATATGCTGTTTACAGACCCCCTGAGAGGTAATGAATTTCTATCAGGTGAATTTGAACTGCCTGAATACACAAGATCGGTCATATCTTTAAACTACCGGTTGAGTATTGAGGCCAGGTATGAAGTTACCAATGACATTTTCCTGAAAGCCGGTTACTTTTATTCTTTATGGAAAAACCTTCCAATGTCACCACAATGGTCATATTCTGACAGTTATACAATTCCCTATGATGCATTTGCGCTGGAAGACAGCTGGAATACGGATATAAAATCAAATATTTCAACCTCCGGTTTTAAGATTGGAGTTGGCTTTATTTTTTAATTTTTGTTATTTCTGAATAATGATTACTTTCGCGGTTCTAATTGTCCTGTGGTGTAATTGGCAACACGTCTGACTCTGAATCAGAAGAGTCCAGGTTCGACCCCTGGCAGGACAACTTAATAATCAAGGGGGTACAGGATTGAAATCCTGTACCCCCTTTCTTTATCAAACCTTTTGGCAATCAGTCCGGATCAAACCGGACACTTATTCCGGGGCAAAAAGTAAAGCCTGTCTTTTTTTTTTTTGTTTTCCGGGCATTTTATGTTTCGGAAGAGTTTCAGACCAGGAACCGGATATGCAGGATTTTTAACTTTTATCATGAATGTAAAGGTCAAACAAGGTCCTTACTCCCCTGGGTTCGCCGATAATTGTGATAATATCATTTTCACGCAATACCGTATCTCCCCGGGGGGTGAAGATCTGGTTTTTACGCTGGACCAGTGCAACAAGTACATCGCCCGGCCACTTTATATCCTTAAGCGCCTTGTTTATAAGCTCCTCCTGTGGAGATCCCTTTTCAAGAATCAGGGTAATATACCTGTCGTTATGGAGAAGGAATTCTTTTATCTCCCTGTGATTTTTTATTCCTGTAATATCTTCAACAAAATTATCCCTTTCAACTATATCCATCAGTCTTGACAGAAGACGCAGCTGCTGTTTGGGCTCATCGCTCCTGCTAAGCATAAAAAAGAACACCCTTATGTTGTCCTCAGAAATGATCTCGCCCTTAGCAACAGGTTTTTTAACCCCTCTTTGAGAGATCACAACATTTAGCATCGGTTTTTCTATATTATCTATCTTTCCGTGCAATATCGATACGCGTGGGATTATCAATGCCGGATCAATACCGGTCACAGCAAGGAATTCATTTCTGAGTTCGCCCTTGTCGGTGGTTTTGAGATCCTGTGCAAATCTCTTTGTAATATCGGTGATGAGCGACTTGAAAGCAACTCTTTTTGTCCCCAGATCGGTAATTCTTGCCTGAACGATCATTTCCCCGAAAGGGTCTCCGTCACGTAAACCTTTCTCCTTCAGAATATGCAAAAATTCATTTTCAAGTCCTTTGTGTTCTTTTTTCCCAAGTAGTGCAAACCAATGGTAAATAGCTCCTTCACGCCTGGTGTGCTTGCGCGCATAATACCAGTACCACATAGCAGCACAGCCTGTTATTCCCATGGTGAATAATCCTGGTCCCCAGCCCAGGTATATGATAAGAAAAAAGGAGGTTATAATACCGAATATCTGCATCCATGGGTACAGGGGTGAATGATAGCCAGGGTCGTAAGCCTCGATCCTGCTATTTCGCATTACAATAACCGATGCATTTATCAGGATAAAAATTAAAATCAAAAAACTGCTGGCCAGCTTTGCAATGTTACTTTCGCTGACAAAAATTATAACAAGAAACAATATGGCTGATGTTATCAATACAGACACTACAGGAGTATTGAATCTGTTAAGCCGGCTAAGTATTTCCGGAAACAGCCTGTCCCTCGACATGGCAAGCGGAAAGCGGGAGGCGGTCATCAAACCGGCATTTCCGGTAGATGCGAAGGCACTTGCAGCGGCTACAATTATAAGTAATGTGCCAATTTTTGGTGAAAGTAATGTAAATACCTTTGAAGCGGCAGTCGATGCAGGAGCCCTGTCTGCCCAAAATTCCTCAGGAGGGATCACTCCTGTCATTATAAAAACACCTACTACATAAATAATGGTGGTAAGAGCCAGAGACAGTATTAACCCGAGAGGTATGTTACGTTCCGGATTCTTTATCTCCTCGGCCATACTAACTATCTGTGTCAGTCCCAGATAAGAAACAAACACCAGTCCGGTTGTTGTCATAAGGCCGGTAAAACTATTAGGCAGGAATGGCGAAAAGTTTTGCATGTATTCATTTCTGGAATCAGAGAAAAATATTTCACGAATCCCTTCAGCTAAAAAGAAAACAAGGATAACAACAAGTAAAAAGACAAAGATCTTTTGAATACCGGAGGCTTTCCTTACACCCAGGATATTCATTATCATAAATACAAATCCGAAAATGAGCGCCGTCAGCTTGACAGGGATATCAAAAAAGAGTGCTGCATAAGCTCCGATACCAACCAGGGCAAAGGCCGTTTTCAGAATAACAGCCAGGTAGTTTCCGACTCCTCCAATTGTCCCTGCCATTGGGCCCATGCTCCTGTCGATAAAAAAATATCCCCCTCCGGCTTTGGGAGTAGCAGTTGCAAGTTCGGCCATGCTGAACATGGCCGGCAAAATCAGGAAAGCCGCAAACAGATATGCCAGAAAGACTGAAGGTCCGGCCTGCTGGGCTGCAATACCGGGTAACATAAAAAACCCCGCACTGATCATTGATCCGGTACTCAGAGCAATAATATCGATTAGCCCAAGCTCTTTTTTCAGCTTCCCTGCATTCTTATCTGCCATTTTGCAAAGATATTTTATTTATAGTAACTTAATCAATGAAGAAGTGTTCATGGTTAACGCTATTAACCACTTATCTTTGCCTTCAGATTCACCAGTGATACTGGTCAATGCTGTAACTTAAACGGAAACAAACTGTTATGTCTGATAAAATTATAAAAGCAGCAATCGCATACGATTTTGACGGCACACTCGCACCGGGAAACATGCAGGAGCACTCATTCCTGCCAAAGCTTGGCATTCCGAAAGAGCAGTTCTGGGAAGAAGCCAACAGGATAGCCAGGGAAAATGATATGGACGGCATTCTTGCCTATATGAACCTTATGCTGCAAAAATCCATTGAGAAGGAAATACCAATAAGGCGCGCCGACTTCAATAATTATGGCAGTGGCATCAGCTTTTTCCCGGGCGTTGAAAGTTATTTCGATCTGATAAACAGTTATGCCCGTGACCGGGGAATAGAACTGGAGCACCACATTATCTCATCAGGGTTAAGGGAGTTTATTGAAGGGACCGCCATCGCCCGGTATTTCAAAAACATCTTTGCATCGGGATTCAAATATGACAATGATGGCATAGCTGAGTGGGCCGCTCTTGCTATTAACTATACCAACAAGACCCAGTACCTTTTCAGGATAAACAAAGGAATTGATAATTCATGGGACAATGAAAAGATCAACCGCTTCCTTCCTGAAGAGGCGAAACCGGTACCTTTCTCGAAAATGATTTATATAGGTGATGGCGAAACCGATGTTCCTGCAATGAAAATGCTGAAATACCAGGGAGGTGCTACTATTGCCGTCTACAATCCTGATGTTAAAACAAAACCCGGCGAGAAATCGCAGGAGGAGAAGTGCCGGGAAATGATCCTACAGAACCGCACCGACTATGTTGCACCGGCCGACTACTCAGAAAACGGTGAACTGGTAAGGACCGTTAAATTGCTTATTGACAGGATCAGCACAAATAGTATGCTGGAAAGAATGGCCTGAGCAGAATAATTTCAAAAAGGAACATACCCGCTCTCTTTTATAAACATTATGGCTCCATAACCCGTCCAATGAAAATTATTGAATTGGTGTATTTTTCCTTTATTGCGAAAACAAACGGACGGTTTACATGGAAATTGGTGATTTGCGGTGCATCAGGGTCAAAACTGGTAACACTTACTTCAACCGATGTTACCGCAGCTGCCTCAGTCCCTTCTTCATTAACCTCAACAAAGGACTTGTGCCTCACCCTTGATACATAAAGATTCTGAACACCCGCATCTGCAATGCGGCTCAGATCAGCCCTGCGCTCATCAAAAGCATCTGTCATGCCAAGGTTGATGAGTGCCCCATCCAGGTCAGTATCATACTCAAAAGTAAATCTCGGCAGTCTTATATTAACGGTCTGTTTGCTGGCAAGCCTGTCGGGCAGTGTGTTCCACTCGTCGGTGTCGAGCTTTCGTATAAGTCCGTCAGCACCCAGGTCCTGGTCAGGGAGGAAAACAAGCATACTGTAATTCCCCTGCCCGTAAGGCAATTCGGCAACTTTGTATCCATCACGTTCAGCATATCCGAATTCACCCTCAGTCTCCATTGTCATTACCTCCTTCTGATTGCCCGCAGATAAATAAAATGGCCTCTCCCGGGTATTCTCCGCAACAAACTCTTTCGTCCATACTCCCTTGAAATAGATGGCGTTGATAAGGAACATCACATGATCGACATCAATCTGATCGACAATTTCTTCAATTCTGTTGTTTGTCATTTCCGCCACCCATGCATTGATGATATCGCGCGATGCAGGATTGTCGAAATCGAGCGGGCCTATCCTTGCATCAAAATACTTTTTGTTCACATCAAGAAAGTCCTGCTTTATGTCCCACGTATCCCTGTACCATATTGAATTGGCGATGCCTGTTTCCACTTTTTTGTCTACTGAAAGAAGGTCTTCAATCAGCTTCATGATTGAGGCGTTTATTGTTTCATCATCATGATCAGGGTAATTAAGAACTTCCATCATCTGCTGCCTGGTGTCCCCGTCTGCACCGTTCCAGGCCATTGACAATGCCAGATGCACACTCAGCGGCGATATGAATAAGTTTTCGGATGCCGGTTCAGCATCGACCACTTCCCTGAAAAGGTCAAGACCAAAACGGTTGCTCCCGTCAATGATTTCAATCTGCTCCTGCGACAGTTTTATCTCTACCGGTCCGACGCGGACTTCATCCTTCTCGTCACATGACAGTCCCGGAAGGAACATCATTATTACAAGTATTATGGCTGATTTTTTCATGTCTGCTATATTTGACATACTCAAAATTATTTTACTGTTATGCTTACAACAACTTAGATGCAAAAATCATCCCGAAGGTTGCATATTAATATTGTAATTTCAAATATATTGCAGATGCAAACTTATCTGGCTGACTGATTCCCTTTTAATATACTCTCAATTGAAAAATGCATCCATATAAACGCCCCAGTAGAGCAAAGTGTCAGACCACACGCCGTTGACAGACTGTTTAAAAACGTAAAACTGATCAGGCTCAGGCGAATCCTGACTGTATATCAGCACCTCATAATGTAGCATGTCAGCCGGCCAACCTCGATGAAGTTTTTAAACCCGATCGAATCTATTTCCATTGTTTCATAAATGGCAGATGTTGCATTATACATTTCGCCTTCATAAAGAATGTCGAGAGTATAGGTTTTACCAACTTCACCGGCAGGTTCACTGTTCCTGTAATAACCTGGTTCTGCCTCTTTAAAAAGATATGAATGACCATCTGACCCGACCGTCACAACGGCACCGGGAAAATCATCACTTTTCTGCGACAAAAATAGCGGCTATACCACCGGCAAGCATTTCAGAACTGACTTTGCCGAAGCCCGCATCGTTAAGCAGATGTTCAAGCTCCCCGCGGTTATGGTATAACCTGGCTGAATGGGCAAGGTATTTGTATGCCCCGTAATGGCCTGACAGAACCCCTCCTGCCGGTGCGGTTATCCATCTGAGGTAGAAATGAAACAGCTTGCGGAGAATAACGTTTTTCGGCTGACTGGTTTCTACTATCACAAAGCGGCCGCCCGGTTTTAGTACTCGCAATATTTCCGCAAGGAACCGATCCCGGTCGGGGTTATGAAAAGTCAGGTTGCGAAAGGCAAAAGCAATTCCAATCGAATCAAAATGGTTTTCGGCAAACGGCATAGCGGCTGCATCCCCATGTATAAACTCAACCGGGGCAATGCCCTTTCCCGCAGCCTTTTTCCGCGCAAGCTCAAGCATAGGCATGCTGTAATCCAGGGCTGTAATGGAGGTTTCTTCATTTGCCATCTTACCGAAATATACTGCCAGGTCGCCTGTTCCACAGCACAGGTCGAGTACTTTGGATGGCTCATTTTCAAAGCATTTCAAGGCGGCCTTTTTCCTCCATGTCTGATCAAGTCGCAGCGTCAGGATCCGGTTAAGAAGGTCATATGAAGGGGGGACTGATGTGAACATCTTCTGCAATGGCCTTTTATCAGGTTTTTTATCATCCATGATTATAATAAGCTGTTAATAATATCCGGCAAAAATACCTTTTATCTGGTAAAACATTTTACCTGCACCTTTTTAATTAGAGTCCGTCTATAAAGTCAGTGTCTGAATCAAAATGTCACATCTGATGGATTTCGACAAATGAGAGATTCATTGCATGTGAGATCAACCGAAGGTTAATGTCACATCAGGTTTGTAATCAACAATGAAAAGCATATTGCATGTGAGATCAACCGAAGGTTAATGTCACATCTGATGGATTTCGACAAATGAGAGATTCATTGCATGTGAGATCAACCGAAGGTTAATGTTCGGATGCAAGGCTTGCGAAGTCAAAAAGCGGAGCTTACATGCGGTAAATGAGCATTTTTTTGACGAGCGTAACGCAGCAGGCGAATATTATGGACAAACATTATTTAAATGCTGTTTATTAGCTGCTGATTAAACTTTTCTGCCTGATATAAGTCTTATATAGTGGTAAAATATTTTAAAAGTAATCTGACTGGAGATTCTGGTCAAACAAAAACCTTAGTGCATGAAAACCAGAAGAATAATCATATTTGGCATTCTGACATTTACACTCCTTGCTGCTGCACTGATCATGCCCGTTAATCCATCAGGCGATGAAACGGAACAAAGCAGAGATCCCTTCCGGGGAATAGATAACGAAACGATCCTTCCCATGCTAAGAAATCTACCCAGGCAACACGGTGGAATGAATGTACCAGCAGTGGATGGCCGTTTCCTTTACGATCTGATAATTGAAAACGGGTATAAGAAAGGTTTGGAGATAGGAACATCAAACGGGTACTCGGGATTGTGGGTCGGTCTGGCTCTTAAACAAAACGGGGGAAAACTGACTACTCTGGAGATAAACCCTCTGGCTGCGGCCGAAGCCAGGGAAAACTTCAAAAAAGCCGGCCTTGACCAGGTTATAGAAGTAAGGACCGCCGATGCCCTTGAAGAGATCCCGAAAGTCCCGGGTACATTTGATTTCATATTTATTGATGCCTGGAAGCCTGATTATCACAAGTATCTCCAGCTTGTCAGAAACAGGGTTGTGGAAGGTGGAGTAATAACTGCCCATAACACAACCAGTTCACAAAGACAGATGAGGAATTTTCTAAATGCGATACAAAATGATCCTGGCCTTGAAACAACAATCCATCCGGTAAGCGGCCAGGGAATTTCGGTGAGTTTCGTGAGGGCTGATTAACTGGACAGAATATCTGTTTTGAATAAATTTGAGTATCTTGCTCGTTTAACAACTAAAAATTTTACAGTCATGCAAAGGCTAAATCCAATTAAACTTCCGACTATAATTGTAATAGTTACTTTTATACTTTTTGCAACTTGTAAAAAGGATAATGAAAGCACTGAAATTGATGTAGATTTCAAACCTGAAAAACTGGAGGTTGATTACGGGGGCGGGACAGTTGAAGATATTGATGGCAATGTTTACAAAACGGTTTTTATAGGTGAACAGGAATGGATGGCGGAGAATCTGAAAACCACCAGGTACAGGGACGGCAGCGATATTGACTACCCTGAAGACTTCACCAGCTGGGCTAACAACACCTCCGGAGCCTATGGCTGGTATAAGGATGATGAGTCGAATAAAGAATTATTTGGTGCAGTATACAACTGGTATGCGGTAGCTAATGAAAGTCAGCTTTGTCCCCCCGGATGGAGTGTGCCGGATGACGGCGACTGGTCGGCGCTTTTGAATTACCTTACGAAAAAGTATTCGCTGTCCAATCACAGGGATAACACAGGAGGGGTAGGAAACAGGCTAAAATCATGCCTTCAGGTGAATTCGCCATTGGGTTCAACCTGCGCGACTGCTGATCATCCGCGCTGGAATAAGCATGACGATCATTATGGTTTTGATGATTTCAATTTTTCTGCTCTACCAATTGGTTCACGCAGCGGTGTAAATGACTACATCTCCAACCCGGGAGCCTATGTTCACTGGTGGAGTTTTACCAGTGATGGTGCAGAGAAAGCCTTTTACCGATATATCACTTTTGACAATGGCGCTTTATTCAGTTACAGCTCCAATAAAAATAACGGTTATGCTGTACGCTGCGTAAGATAAGGTAAAGTATCACCTGCCAGCTTGTTAATTAGTCCATATAAAGTCAGTGTCTGCATCATAATGTCACATCTGATGAATTTTGACAAATGAGAGATTCATTGCATGTGAGATCAACCGAAGGTTAATGTTCTGATGAGTGTAAGGCTAACCCGCTCCATCTGTCCACCCATGGGCGGGTTCATCTTTGAAACCTTGACCGCAGCTTTTTCAATTTCCGGAAATACCTTAAAAAGCTGATCAAGTATGCGGCCTCCGACATGCTCAAGCAGGTGGGATTTGATAGCCATCTGCTCCTTTACAATTTCATAGGCCGCCTGGTAATTAAGGGTATCTTTGATATTATCACTTTTTTCAGCCTTCTCAAGGTTAGTGGTTATTTCCAGATCTACAAGAAACCTGTTGCCAACTACCCTTTCTTCCCGGTAACAACCATGATAGGCATAAAACTCCATATTCTCAATCTGGATCACTCCCATTATTTCAGTTTTATCAAAAAATGTTCAGTCCGGCCTTACTTAGCCTTCTGCAAAATTTTAATCCAAAGAAACCTGGTAAACGAGAAACTTAATTACTCTTTAACAGGCAAAGTGCCCATTACAGATCTTTCAGGAACAATCCTGCAGCCCCTGATCCTCAAAAATAGTCAAACCCCNCGGATTTACGTTGCATTATAAAAAAATAAGTCCCAATCCTGTCACCTTCCGCTTTTCCCATTAATTATACATCTGACTAACATTACAAAAATAACTGAATAAGGCAAGTGTAATTGATAGAGTAATTTTTTCATGCGTCTTTGTGTAATTTCACGCAGAAAAAATTGACCTGCGGTCGATTTTGCATGCCATGGTCAGTGCGTTTTACAATTTAAATCAGATGCAAAATTTAACGTATATTTGTAATCTTTTGAAGGAATTTAATATTTTTCGCCCTGTACCGGCTACCATAAAAGGATAATACAAATAACTGAAATATAATTAATCTGCACTAATGACAAACGGGAATTTCCCCGATAAGGGAAAAAAAGAAGAAGAACGTTCACTCAATTTTATTGAGCAGATCATTACCGAAGATATAAAATCAGGAAAGAACGAAGGCCGGGTGCATACCCGTTTTCCGCCAGAGCCAAACGGATACCTGCATATAGGGCATGCAAAGTCAATATGCCTGAATTACGGACTGGCCAATAAGTTTAAAGGGCTGTATAATTTACGATTTGACGATACTAATCCCCTTACGGAAGAAGTCGAATATGTTGACTCTATTATGGAGGATGTCCGCTGGCTGGGATTTGACTGGGAAGACCGGCTTTATTATGCTTCAGACTATTTTGAGCAGCTCTGCCAGTGGGCAGAAAAGCTAATCATGAAAGGGAAAGCTTACGTTTGTGAGCTGAGTTCAGAGGAGATAGCGGCTCACAAAGGATCTCCAACCAGGCCGGGAAAAGACAGTCCTTTCAGAAATCGCCCGGTGGATGAGAATCTCGATCAGTTCAGGAGGATGAGAAAGGGCGAATTCAAAGAGGGTGAAAAAGTACTCAGGGCCAAAATAGATATGTCATCTCCCAACATGCACATGCGTGACCCGATAGTCTACAGGATCATCCATGCACATCATCACCGCACCGGAGATAAGTGGTGTATTTATCCCACTTACGATTATGCTCACGGACAATCCGATTCAATTGAAGAGATAACGCACTCAATCTGCACCCTTGAGTTTGAAGTCCACCGACCTTTATACGACTGGTTCATTCGTGAACTGGAAATATTTCCAAGCAGACAGATTGAGTTCGCAAGGCTGAACCTGAGCTACACGATAATGAGCAAGCGAAAGCTGCTGCAGCTGGTCAGGGAGGGGCATGTTTCGGGATGGACAGATCCGCGGATGCCCACAATAAGCGGACTGAGAAGAAGGGGCTATACACCTGAATCGATAAGATTTTTTGCCGACCGGATAGGGGTTGCCAAGAGGGACAATGTTATTGACGTGGCGCTTCTGGAACACAGTGTCAGGGAAGACCTGAATAAAATTGCCACAAGGGTGATGGCAGTTCTCCATCCTGTCAAACTGGTCATAACCAACTATCCTGAAGATAAATCAGAAGAAGTTGATGCAGTGGTAAACCCCGAAATGCCTGAACTGGGCAGGAGAAAAGTACCTTTTTCGCGTGAGATACTAATTGAGAAAGATGACTTTATGGAAGATCCGCCCAAAAAATTCTTCAGGCTGGCTCCCGGTCGCGAGGTAAGGCTCAAGTATGCCTACATAATAAAATGTGAAGAGGTTGTAAAAAACGATGCGGGAGAAATAACCGAAATCCGCTGTACCTACGACCCACTGACAAGAAGTGGTTTACCTGATGCCAACCGTAAGGTCAAGAGCACTATCCACTGGGTTTCAGCTCCGCATGCAAATGAAGTTGAGGTAAGATTGTTCGATCGTCTTTTCCTGAAGGAAGATCCCGACGAGGCTGATGAGGGTAAAGATTTCAAATCCAATCTCAATCCCGATTCACTTAAAGTGACTAAGGGACATGTATCATCGGGCATTGAGAATGCATCACCACTGGATAAGTTTCAGTTTGAACGTCTGGGTTACTTTTGTGTTGATGAGGACTCAACACCCGGCCGGCTGATCTTCAACCGGACTGTCACCCTGAGGGATGCCTGGGCAAGGATGGGGAAAAATCAGCTATAAAAAAGTGCTGAGACATAACTTACCACATCTGAGGTATCCCTTATATTCCCGGAATCACCACGGCTGAGTAACTTTATGCCGTATTCAGGGTCAATCCCTGAGCAGTATTCCATAAGGGTCATTATAGGTCCGTAACCGCAAACGGAAATATTGTTTACCATGATCGTCCTGTATACCTGCAAGGTATTCCTGGCAATAATTTCCTTAAGAACAATATCATCCATCTCCCTGGCTTCTGTTCTTGAAACAAAATGCGAAAAATCAGATGAAGCTATAAGCATGATGTTGCGATTCTGATTTTTTGCGGCAGAGAGTATTTTGCCTGCTACCTCACAGCACGCCTGATAGCTCTGATCAAGCATGTTCAGGCTGACTAATTTAACGGTGCCGGGAAAATAATGCAGGATAAATGGCACAATTACTTCAGCAGAATGCTCTCTTTCCTGAGCAGATGACGAAAACGGGAGGTCTAGCTCTGAACCAAGTTCCATATCGGTTTCAATAATGCCGTTTGGAAGCTCCCAGTAATGATGGGCGTCAATTGAGAAGCGGGGACCGGCACCATAATGGTTAGGGTGAACTATAATAACCGTATCGGGAGCAAAACCGGACCGGTTCACCTCCTCGAAAAACCCGGCCGTCTGCCGGCCACAATATACCATCCCGGCATGAGGTACTATCCCACCGATTATGTTGCCTGAAAAGGTATCAGTACTTTTTTCCGTATTTGCCTGGAGTGAAAGCCTTTCGATCAGGGAGGTGAGCCTGTCACCACTGGCAGGATAAAACATCCCTGCAACACCCGGAGACCTTATGTTTGTTTTTGCGGTGCCCATAAATTTGAAATTATTAACCCTGCACACACGTTACTCTTGCAAGTTAGTAAAAACAGGAATGTAAAAAAAACTTGTCAGAGACCAATCTCACATGTTATTTTTTTGTACTTTTAAAAGTTTTCGCCAGATGAGATACTGGCCATTTTCTCTTCTGCAAAAAAGCCAGAACTTTGTCTTTATATATTATCCGAAACCCTGACATAAAGAAGCAGCCACTGCGTTTTTCCAGCAAAAAATAAGAGTAGAGATCCGTAATTATAATTAAACTTGAAACCATGAAATCCAAATCATCAATTAATCGCAATTTGTCGTTCCTGCTGATTTTTTTCTTTATTTCTGCATGTTACAGTTGTGGCATGAATACTGACAGCAGGGAATATTACCAGCTAAAGGTTTACAACTTCAGTGACATGTCACAGGAAGACCGCCTGGATAATTACCTCAGGGATGCCTACCTCCCGGCTCTTCACCGTTCAGGAATAAATACCGTGGGTGTATTCAAACCGGCTCCTGATAGTGAAGATCACGGTAAGAAGATATACGTGCTGATTCCTTTCCGGTCAATGGACCAGTTCGTGCAACTGGAAAGTTTGCTTGAAAAAGATCAGCAATATAAAACGGCAGGTAAGGATTATATTGAAGCCAGCTTTGATGACCCTCCATATGACAGAATTGAAAGTACTCTGATGAGGGCTTTCATAGATATGCCAAAATTACATGTGCCCGGCCACACCACACCTCCCGGAGAAAGAATATACGAGATGAGAAGCTACGAGGCTGCAACGGAAGATCTTTATAAAAGAAAAGTACATATGTTCAACCAGGGTGGTGAAATTGATATATTTGATAAACTGAACTTTAATGCAGTATTCTACGGTGAGGTGCTGAGCGGCAGCACTATGCCAAACCTGATCTATATGACCACATTCCCCGACAGGAAAACCAGGGATGAATACTGGAGTATCTTCAGGGTTGATCCGGACTGGGAGGTATTGAGGGATGTGGAATACTATGCCAACACTGTTTCAAAAAATATTACATTGTTCCTGTATCCTGCAAACTACTCAGATATCTAAGAGTATTTTGGGTAATTTTATCAACTGTTATGCTGTAAGTGTCATTCAGGGTTAGCCGCCTTTTTCAATTTCTTACCGCTATGGCCCTGCCGCAATACCTGCAACTACCTCCAGGATCAAGGCCTGAAGCATCAACCCTGTATCCGGATCTTTTAATTACTGTATGTCTGCAAAGCGGACAATCAGTGTTGTTTACTGCCGACCCGGCCGGCATATTTCCGGTATACACAAAATGCAGCCTCTTTTTTGCTATTTGGTAAAAACTCTCAATCAAACTTACCGGTGTTGGTGGATTATCCATTCTCCACGAAGGAAAATACCGGGATATATGGAGCACCGTCGCCTCACCCAGCTCTCCGGCAATCCATTCTGTCATCGCCGCAAACTCCTCCTCATTATCATTGAGCCCGGGAATTAAAAGAAACGTAATCTCCAGATGTGCTTGGCTTCTTGCTATGACCTTTAAATTCTCTTTTACCGGTTTAAGTGTTCCGCCAGCTATATCTTTGTAAAAATTTGCATCGAACGATTTAAGATCAATATTGAATGCATCGGTCACTTCAAGCAGTTTTTCAAGAGGCCCCGGATTTATATATCCGTTGCTCACAACTACATTTTTCAGATTATTTTCCGCCGCCCTCATGGCTATGTCATACATATACTCAAAAAAAACAACAGGCTCGTTGTATGTATAGGCAATGCCGATATTGGAAGGAGATCGCTGCGCTTCCCGGACAACTGTTTCCGGCGAAGTGTAAGGGATACCCGACAAACTATGAGGCTCAGACTGTGAAATCGTGTGGTTCTGGCAAAAACCGCAGCTGAAATTACATCCAAGGGTTCCGATTGAGAGGATCTCCCTTTCGGGGAAAAAATGGTAGAGGGGCTTTTTCTCTATTGGGTCTATGGCTATCGATACCGGTAATCCATAGGTGCCAGAAAAAAGTAAGCCTCCTATGTTTAAGCGGACATTGCAAATTCCCCGTCCACCTTCCTCTATTCGGCAAAAGTGGGGGCACAACAGGCATCTGACCTTTTTATCCCCGCCTTTTTCATAATAATCTGCCTCATGCATCAAACCGGTCATTTAATTCTACTTATACACTATACTCTTAGATAACAGTCAGGATGGGTAAAATATTCTGACTTATTCAAATTTAATGAAACGATACCAGAATAATTGCTATCCCTAATATTGATCTATCTGGCATAATCTTTTCAACAAACCGCGATATTTGTGTAAATCTGCCTTATTCATGTTAATTATAAATTTTCTAAACCGGTTAAGTAATTAATATCCGGTTGATAGCACTCATTGCCTCTTAAAAGATAATCCAAATCACCACATTGAAAGAAACCAAATAGTCCGGAATACTTACAAATACTTAGTAAAAGCAAATATTAACATAAACAAGCAGATCCCATACATAAAATCCGGATCATCAAAAATGTGTGAATTATTTTTTACAGCCGTTCGCAATATGCTGGGCAGGAGGCTTATCCTGCCATTATTTTTCATGTTTACACTCCAGTTGTTGTGGGGGCAGGATCAAACCATAATAGTTGCACCCGGAGATAATATCACTGTTTGCAGCA
>SL_3KL_010_SEDDRAFT_10002633_pt1 | contig 16392 bp, 14 predicted proteins | sample SodLakKL_010_SED_2_FD_10381 | JGI IMG/M metagenome (IMG submission 10381) | reverse complement strand
ATAGCGGGTGTAAGTGGCTTCCAGGTGCATATGGGAAAAAGAAAGATCTACACTTCCGGCGACATGTGCGATGTACTGGTAGTGATGAACCCAGCCTCCCTGAAAGCAAATATAAAATGGGTAAAAAAGGGAGCTACACTGGTCGTTGACATGTCCACTTTTGATCAAAAAGCCATTGAGAAGGCAGGTTACATTGAAAGTCCCCTCGACGATGGCTCGCTGGAATCATATAATGTGATTAAGGCGCCAATCACCGACCTTACAAAAGAAAGCCTGGAAGATCTGGGGGTTGACAAACGGCTTGCTGAACGAACAAAAAATATGTTTGTCCTGGGTCTGATGTTTTATCTTTTTGGTCGCGACATCGAAATGCCTCTTTCCTTCATTAAAAAGAAATTTGCCGGCAAGCCCAAGGTGATACAGGCAAATCAGGCGGCCTTAAAGGCAGGATATAATTATGGCGATACCACTGAGGCGATCACCTCAACCTTTCAAGTTGACCCGGCACCCATGCCCAAAGGGCTTTACCGCAACATTCATGGCAATATTGCTACCGCCTGGGGTTTATTGGCAGCCTCTGAGAGAAGCGGAAGGCCGCTCTTCCTGGGTTCCTACCCGATCACTCCAGCCACAGAAATACTGATGGAGCTCTCCAGGCATAAATCTCTGGGCGCAAAAGTGTTTCAGGCAGAGGATGAGATTGCGGGGATCTGCTCGGCCATTGGCGCCAGCTTTGCCGGTTCGTTTGCCATTACAACCACATCAGGCCCCGGATTGTCGCTTAAGAGTGAAGCACTCGGTTTGGCTGTTATCACAGAGCTTCCACTGGTCATTGTGAATGTTCAGCGTGCAGGACCTTCTACCGGGATGCCCACAAAAAGTGAACAATCGGACCTCATGCAGGCACTCTTTGGCAGAAACGGAGAATGCCCCCTTATGGTGATGGCTGCTTCCAGTGCAGCAGACTGTTTCTATAAAGCCTACATGGCTGCAAAGTATTCGATGGAGCACATGACACCGGTTATATTGCTGACAGACGGATACCTTGGTTTCGGATCGGAACTGTTCCGGATTCCGGATGTAAACGACTTGCCGGCGATCGTTCCACCCATGGCAGATCCCAATGATAAGAATTTTAAGCCATACAGAAGGGATGAGAGTACATTGGTCAGGAAATGGGCCGTGCCCGGAGTTGAAGGATTGAGACACCGTATTGGTGGATTGGAGAAAACCAACATCGACGGAAACGTGTCGACAGATCCGCTGAACCACCAGCTGATGGTTAACATCCGTGAAGAAAAGGTGTTCCGGATAGGAGATTACATTCCATTACAGGAGGTGTATGGTGAAGAAACAGGCGATCTGCTCGTTGTCGGATGGGGCGGTACGGAAGGTGCACTGCGATCAACAGTTGCCAGAATTCAGGAGGAGGGGAAAAAGATTAGCCACGTTCAGTTTAACTACATCAAACCACTTCCTAAGAATACACGCCAGATCCTCTCGAACTTTAAAAAGATTGTCGTTTGTGAACTGAACAATGGGCAATTTGTCAATTACCTGAGGATGCTGTATCCCGAATATCCCTATCATCAATTTAATAAAGTGCAGGGTCTGCCTTTCCATGTGCAGGAACTGACTGAGGTGTTCAACAAACTATTGGAGGAGTAACATGTCATTTTCAAATAAAATCAGCAAATCACCCGTAGAACTAACGAAACAGGATTTTGTAAGCGACCAGATGGTGAAATGGTGTCCCGGTTGCGGTGCACATGCCATTTTGGCTGCCGTTAGCAATGTATTCCCAAAAATTGGTTACCGGAAAGAAAACTTTGTGATGGTTTCTGGCATCGGCTGTTCTTCCAGATTCCCTTATTATGTCGACACCTTTGGTTTTCATGGGATACACGGCCGCGCAGCAGCCATTGCCAGTGGGTTGAAAGTTGCCAATCCGGGGCTTAGCGTTTGGATGGCAACAGGCGACGGAGACTCCATGGCCATCGGTGGAAACCATTTCATTCATATTCTACGCAGAAACATCGATATCAACATTTTATTGTTTAATAACCAAATCTATGGCCTGACCAAAGGGCAGTTTTCACCAACAACCCCAATTGGCACGGTGACAAAGACATCACCCCACGGAACCATTGAACATCCGTTTACCGTTTCAGGCCTGGTGCTGGGAGCCCAGGGTACCTTCTTTGCACGGGTGCCCGACAACAATGTCAAACTGATGACAGAGGTGTTGTATGAAGCTGCCAAACACGATGGCACATCGGTTGTTGAAATTCTGCAAAACTGCATCATCTTTGCCGACAAGGTACACGAACACATTACGGCAAGAGATATGCGGGAAGAGCGCCAGCTGTTCCTGAAGCATGGTGAGCCCATGATCTTTGGCAAGAACAAAGACAAGGGGATCATCCTTAATGGCCGGCACCTTGAAGTTGTAGAAATTGGAAAGAACGGAATCAATGAAGATGATCTTCTTGTTCATGATCAGTATACACATGATCCAGGCATACACAGGATGCTCGGCAGGTTAAAGGCTCCCGATTTCCCGGTAGCAGTGGGTGTAATTCGATCTGCCGCTTTCGATACTTATGACGACCTTACAGAAGAACAGATAGAGACCGCAAAGAAGACATCAAACATCAAATGTGTGAACGACTTGCTGCGCAGCGGAGACACCTGGGAGATTGAATAACGCCATGGGTGTTGTTCAAAGAGATAGCTTTCGCATAACAGTCATCTCCTACGCAGGTGCTGTTATTGGCTATTTGAACAAAATCCTCCTCTTTACGAACTTCCTTGAAACCGAACAGGTTGGACTGGCCAACCTGCTCGTGTCGTTATCATTGATATACGCGCAGTTTGCCGCCCTGGGAAGCCGAAATATCGTGATCCGGTTTTTTCCGTTTTTTAATGACCCGAAAAACCACCATCATGGATTCCTGTTCGGGATGATCGCCATTTCTACAGGTGGGTTTGTGCTGACCTCCATCCTGCTTTTAATCTTTCGGGAACCTTTTTTGTTGTTATACCGCGACTCCGGCCCTTTACTTGTCGAATATGCCTTTTACCTGATCCCGCTTGCCCTGGCCAATGTGTATTACAATCTTTTTGAAGGATATCTGAGGTCGCTGTACAATAACTTGTTACCATCCCTTGCCCATGAGATCATCCTCAGACTTTTGATCACCCTTTCGATCACCCTTTTTGCCACCGGTATCATCACGTTCCCTGCATTTGTATTGCTCTATGTGGTGGCAAACTGCATGCCGGCTGTGTTACTGATTGCATATTCCGCCATTAAGGGCGTTTTACTGGTCAAACCGGTTTTCTCATCCCTGCTGCGAAGACTGGGGAAAATCATGCTGGTGTATGGTTTGTTCTCTTTACTCACAAACCTCAGCACCTTTTTGTTTGTCAGCATTGATGGGTTGATGGTTGCAGGGATGATTGACCTTGGCGCCGCAGGTATCTATACCACCATGGTTTTTCTTACGTCCATCATGCTTATCCCTTATCGATCGATGGTGAAAGTGGCGGCACCGCTGGTTGCCCAACTCTGGAAAAACCGTTCGATCGGGGAGATGCAGTCAGTAAGCCGGAAAGCCAGTGCAGGGAGCATGGTAATTGGGGGAGGCCTTTATGTGCTGATTTGGGTAAATATCGATGCCATTTTTCAGCTGATGCCCGAAGCATATTCCGCCGGAAGATATGTTTTTCTGATACTCGGAATGGGTAAGCTTTTTGACATGAGTGCAGCGCTGACATCCACCATCATCATCACATCAAAAAAATTCCGCTTCGACCTCCTCTTTACCCTGTCCATGGTTGCAGTTGCAATAACCTTAAATTATTTCCTGATCCCGTTTTTTGGGAAAAACGGAGCGGCCCTGGCAAGCATGATCACCCTGATATTGTTCAATATTCTGAGAGTCCTGTTCATTCGATATCATTTCGGCATTTTACCTTTCAGAACCAAACAAATATGGATTCCAATAACGATTGCCATGATTGTTTTGATGACCTTCATAATACCTGTAACAGGCAGTCTGCTACTGGATATCATCAGCAGAACAGCCGTTGCAATGATTCTTTTTCTGGTGCCGGTGAAAATATTTCATGTTTCCCCTGAGCTGGAGGAGTGGCTTCACAAAATGATAAAAAAGCTTTAAAGCGTAACCCTTCTAGTTTTCCACCGGAGAAATAACCGCAACGTTATTGTTTGTCTACTCACCAGTATTTACATGCACTTCCTTTACTTCGATTGCAAACTCAATCATGTCGTCAGCAAGCATCTGACGCAATTGATCCAGCTGGCCACCCATCATCTGCTCCAGCATGTTGCGCTGTTCTGCAGGCATCTGCTCAAGTTCTTTTTCCAGTTCCTCCAGCGCTGCCATCGCCTCTTCACGCTCTGCGTCGGAAAGATAATCAGATAAACCGTGAACGGTGATCGTTGTTCTAAAAGGGATCATCAAACCGTCGATGTTCCGGTAATCTTTCATTCGCATCACCGGCTCAATCTGACGCACATCCCCCTCTTCAATTTCTGCCATGGCCGAAAACTTCATTTTGCGCAATACCCAATGTTCATCATCAAAAAACAAACTTAGACTGCCAATGGGCTCATCCATGTCATCAAAAGCCTCCATCAGAACACGCATATCATCAATAAAAATAACATGTGTATTCAAATCGTCGATGCGCTCCGTTCCCATATACCTTGAATGCATAAGCAAATGCTCAAACACCCCGGGTGAAAAGAAATCGGCGTCAACCATTGGCGACGTTGAATGCATCCCCAGGCCTGAAATGGACCCCCAGAAACTTTCTGTTTCCACTTTTGACGCAAAATAGGGCCGGCCATTATCGTATTCTTTGTGATAGTGGGTGGTGAAGTTGCTGGTAACTATTTTGTAGTCGTCAATCTCTCTTACAGACCTTTCATAATGGGCACGCACTTGCTCCAGCATCTCGGCTGCACGCGGGTCATTGTATTGGCTAAATGCCGCTTTGGATGTAAAAAACAAAATGGTTAGCAGCGAATAAATAAAATATTTCTGCAATTTTTTCATGATTTCCGGTTTGGTTAATAAAACTTATTTATTCAAAAATAATCAATATCTATCAAAAGTGCACAATATGATCAATTGTCTCAAAATTTTCATCAGGCTATGTTGTTCATAAAAACAGTGATCTAATGTTATTAACATTCAAAAAGACTAATATCTTTGCATGAATGATGCCATCTTTATGAATGAAAGAACCTACCAAACTTTTAACACTCACAACAGGCAATTTGTTTTCCCGCTGACGGCACTTCAATGGGGGCAATCCCTTTTTGAACATGCGGTGCTCCTGAACAGTAACAATTACAAGCACGATAAGTATGGAAACATTCAGGGAATCATTGCCTTGGGCGCAGCGGATCAAATATATGCGAATAATAAAGACCCCTTTGAACAACTGAAAACGTTTTCTGACGGTTTTAATGACTGGCTTTTTGGTTTTTTTGGTTATGAGTTGAAAAATCGTCTGGAGCGGTTGAGTTCAAAAAATGCTGACCATATTAAAATGCCGGAAATGCATTTTTTCAGACCTGTAATTGTGATCTTGCAAACCTTTGCCGGGTGGCAGATCGGCTGCCTGCCAGGTTATGGACAATTGTCAGATCCCGGTTTTGTTTTCCGAGGCATTTGCTCTCATAAGGATGAGAAGCCGAGCAAGGACTTGATGGTAAAAATAAAAGCACGTGTTGACAAAAAAAGATATCTCGAGCAGCTGCAGGCCATCAAGACGCATATTCAGCAGGGTGATATCTATGAAATGAATTATTGTGTGGAGTTTTTTGCCGATCAGGCGGAGGTTAACCCCATTTCTGTTTATGATTCCCTGAATCGTGTCTCGCCCACACCATTTTCTGCCTTCTACCGCTTAAATGACAAATACCTGATGTGTGCCAGTCCGGAGCGATTTTTAAAAAAGCAGGGGCAAAAACTGATCTCTCAGCCGATAAAAGGAACCGGTGCCAGGGGCAAATCTCCTGAAGAGGATGAGCGCTTGAAACAGGGGCTTTTTCACGATGTAAAAGAGCGCAGCGAAAATGTAATGATCGTTGACCTTGTGCGGAATGATCTGGCGCGAACCGCTGAAAAGGGCAGTGTGCATGTCGAGGAACTCTTTGGGGTCTATGCTTTTCCGCAGGTGCACCAGATGATATCCACGGTTGTCTCCAAGCTGGATCCGAAGCATCATTTTGTGGATGCCATCAAAAATGCCTTTCCCATGGGATCCATGACGGGTGCGCCGAAGATCAGGGCAATGGAGCTGATCGATCTTTATGAAGATACCCGCAGGGGGCTCTATTCAGGTGCCGTTGGGTATATCTGTCCGGAAAAAAACTTTGACTTCAACGTGGTGATCAGAAGTGTTCAGTACAATGCAAAAAGCAGATACCTGAATTATATGGTGGGTGGTGCCATTACGGCGGCCTCCGTGCCCGAAAAGGAGTATGAGGAGTGCATATTAAAGGCGCAGGCCATGGAACGCGCCCTGGATGCCGTTATGCACCGCTAAGAAATATACAAACAATGAACCTTAATTATTCATAAAACATCTTATAGAATTGAACCCCTTGAGTTATTTTGTCATTAAACTTTCAGGTTGCTTTTTTGGAAAGGCATCACTTTAAGTAATAATGAATCAGGTCAATAATTATCGTCATGAAACAAAAAATACCTGTTGTTTTGATATTATTTGCTGTGTTTTTAATGTGGACTGAGAACTCCTTTGCGCAAAACAGAAGTGTTAGGGATATGTCGCCTTCAGAGCGGATTTTTGTTGGTGGATTTTTTGGGTTGCAGATTGGCACCTTTACTGCAATCAGCTTACACTTGCACGGAGGATATTTGATTACCGACAGACTTTCGGCAGGCTTGGGAGGGAATTATCAATACACCCGCGATGCTTTTTTTGGGGAGTCTCTGTCATCCCACGTTTACGGAAGCAATGTCTTTGTCCGCTTCGATGTGGTGTCAAACTTTTTTCTCCATGGAGAATATGAAAGGATCCAGGTCAGGACATACAGGTCAGTGCAAAACCCGGGGGAGCGTACTACCATCACCGAAGATAATTATTTTCTTGGAGTTGGCTATGGCCTGCAGGCTTCGGACCGGGTCAGGCTGAACTTGCTTTTGCTTTACAACTTTAATGACAACAGCAGGGTCTATTTTGACAATCCTTTTTTCCGTGTGGGGGTTGATGTGTTTCTTTTCTAAAAAAAAATGTTTGATTAGTTTCTTTTCGTTTTGTTAAACAAAACCGGCGTTATTGTGGTTCTTATGATAAACAAACTGAGTTTAATATTTCAATAATTTAATCCATAATCATATGAAAACGGATCTGGAGATTGCAAGGGCTGCCAAAATGAGGCCCATTACCGAGGTTGCTGCAAAGCTTGGACTAAAAGAGTCGGACCTCTATCAGTATGGCAAATACATTGCCAAGCTACCATTGCGGTTGATCAACAACAAGGAGGTTAAAAAGAAGAAACTTGTGCTTGTTACTGCCATCACACCTACACCAGCCGGAGAGGGTAAAACAACCACTTCGATAGGTTTGGCCGAGGGGCTGAACCGGATTGGTGTAAAAACAAGTGTGGTGATTCGTGAACCCTCGCTGGGACCTGTTTTTGGGATCAAAGGTGGTGCTGCCGGCGGTGGGCGTGCACAGGTACTGCCGATGGAAGATATCAACCTCCATTTTACCGGTGACCTTGCAGCCGTTGAAAAGGCCCACAACCTGCTTGCCGCTCTCGTCGACAATCACCTGCAAAGCAAAAACAACTCCCTGAACCTTGATCCCAGAAAGATCGTGTGGAAACGTGTAATTGACATGAATGAGCGTGCTCTGCGCGACATCATCGTCGGACTGGGTGGTCCGAAACAGGGGATACCCCGTCAGACCGGGTTTGACATTACCGCTGCATCGGAGATCATGGCAGCGCTTTGTTTGGCCAAGGATATCGAAGACCTGAAAGAGAAATTCGGGAATATCCTAGTTGGCTTCACCTATGACGATAAACCCGTTTATGCAAAAGACTTCCAGGCACAGGGTGCCATGGCCGCGCTGATGAAGTACGCCATTATGCCAAACCTGGTACAAACCATAGAGGGGAATCCGGCCATCGTGCACGGCGGACCCTTTGCAAACATCGCCCAGGGAACCAACACCTTAATAGCCACCAAGATGGGACTCTCCCTGTCAGATTATGTGGTAACTGAGGCCGGTTTTGCTTCCGAACTGGGAGCTGAAAAGTTTCTGAACATCAAGAGTCAGTATGGCGGACTGTCACCAAATGCATCCGTAATTGTTGCCACAATCCGTGCGCTGAAATACCACGGAGGGGCTAAACTCGCGAACCTTAAAGAACCAAATCCGGAAGCTGTTTCCAATGGTCTTGAAAACCTTGAAAAACACATCGAGAACATCCGTCACTTCAACCTGAAGCCTGTGGTGGCAATCAATAAGTTTTACACAGACACCGACGAAGAGATAGAGATTGTCAAAAAGCGATGTGAAGAGCTTGGTGTACGTGCAGCAATTTACAATGGATGGGAAAAAGGGGGAGAAGGTGCGCTGGAGCTGGCAGAGCTCGTAAGGGATGCGGCCGAAAGCTGCACCACCTGCTTTGAACCACTTTACGATTTCAACTGGGACATCGAAAAGAAACTGCATACTATAGCCACCAAGATGTATGGCGCCGATCACGTTGAGTATACGGTGAAAGCAAAGAGTCAAATGGCTAAATTTGAGAAAATCGGACTGGACAAACTGCCTGTTTGTGTTGCAAAAACTCAAAAGTCACTCTCCGACGATCAATATAAACTGGGACGTCCTAAAAACTTCACCGTTAAGATCAGGGAGTTCGAGATAGCCGCCGGGGCTGGTTTCATCATCCCAATTGCCGGTACCATCATGAGAATGCCGGGATTACCCTCCATGCCATCAGCTGAGAAGATTGATATTGACAACGATGGCAACATATCAGGGTTGTTCTAGGAAGATGGCTGTTGCCAGCACAACAATCATGTTTAGGTTATTCTTTTTGAATTGTTTACGACAGAGTGAAACCTTTTTAATCCATTTAAAGTATACTTTTAAAAACGATCTTATTTTAACTGGTTTTTTCAAAGTGATGTTTCCTCAGCACTTATCTTCAAAAGATAAAGCCATAATTTGGCAAACTGAAATAAATAATGATTGATCCCCCAGGTAGCAACCGGTAATACTTTACCCTAAAACGGCAGCCTTAACAACGCTGCCGTTTCTTTTAATGGGTATCGAGCCCATATCGCATATATATTAAATGTTCAAGGGTTTTTAATATTTCACCCATATACTCATTTACGGCTTTTACGCTTCCCGGGAGTGTATAGACAAGCGTGTCGCCGATCAATCCTGCTACCCCCCTGCTCAGCAAAGCATTGGGTTTTTCCGCCCCATATTTTACCCGAATCATTTCCATGATTCCCGGAATCTCCTTGTCGAGCATGGGCCTGATGGTTTCAACAGTCACATCGCGTGGACCGATTCCGGTCCCTCCGGTTGTAATGATCACATCCTCCTCCTCGTATGTGCTTTTTTCGATTAGAACACTCAGACTGGATGCATCATCCGGAATGATAGAGTGCTGCACTTCAATGTTTCGGGGCAGGTATTCAAAATACTCAGTCAGCAGCTGAATGATGCGTGGTCCGCTGCGGTCTTCGTAATGTCCCTTGCTGGCCCTGTCGCTTAAAGTGACCACATGGAAACGCAACACCCTGGGTTTGTAAGTAAGCACATCTCCCGGTTTAAGCGACCCTTGTCTGATAACCCGGGCAAATATGCCCTCTTTGGGCATCACACAATTTCCAACTTCACGGAATATGGCACAAGTTGTCCCGTGACACTTTTTCCCGATCTGTGTGACCTCCAGCTCCACATTTTCTCCTACAAACCGATCCAGGGGAGAGGTTTTTACAAGCTCCATCCCTTCGGTAGTGAGGTTCTCAGCAAATTCACCAAAGGCAATGGCACGGCCTGCCTCTTTTGAAAAACGGTCCACGCTTTCCTTGCCGAGCAGGCTTACCTGTCGGTGCCAGTGACCCGCGTGTGCATCTTCCATTACACCCAGGTGATTAAGCGTAATCTCATCAACAGGCTTTTTTACGGTGCCCTTTTGTTCCGATATGTTTACAGATAATATCTTGATTTCCATATTATTGTTTTGTCTTTTCTGTAAGATAAACCTGGTCAATTTTCATGAGCTTGTCAACCGCCTTGCACATGTCATAAATGGTAAGCAGGGCAATGGAAACTGCCGTTAAAGCCTCCATTTCTACACCGGTTTGACCCTGGCATTTAACGGTGGCCGTTACCTGCACGCCCATTTTATCCGATTCGTTAATGAGCGTTGTTTCTACTGCAACCTTCGTTATCATCAATGGATGACAAAGTGGGATCAGATCAGACGTCTTTTTAGCAGCCTGTACCCCGGCAATCTCCGCAATGCTTAAAACATCCCCCTTTTTTATCAGGTTCTCAGATATCAATCTGATCGTTTCTGCCTGAAGGAAAATAAATCCGGATGCTGTTGCAGACCGCTGCTGTAACGGCTTGTCGCCCACATCAACCATCCTGGCGTTGCCTTCTTTATTTATGTGCGAGAGTCCTTCCATTTGTTTTTAAAGGTTTAGAAGTTTAGTCGTTTAAAAGTTTAGTTGTTAATTGGTTCATTAGTTTATTGGTTATCAATTCTCTTAAGTCTAATGTTATATCTTTCTTTTTCCCTTCCAGCTTCGAGCTTCGAGCTTCCAGCTTTTTTAATCGATAATCGGAAATCGGCAATCGATCACCCTCCTATGTTGTGGAATGCGTTCATCTTGTTGACCGTGCCTTTAACCGGTTTGTTTTGCAAAGCCATTTCGATGGCTTTTTGGATGCCCAGTTCCCTGATATCATATTCCAGTTCGCTGAACAGGCACGGTTTCACTTTTCCGTTGCTGGTAAGCCTCAATCGGTTGCAGGCTTTACAGTCACCGCCCGTACCTCCATCCACAACACCAAAATGACCTTTTTCTAGATCCATCTCCTGAATAAAACGCACCTCCATGCCCTCTTTTTCTCCATAAAGTCTGACAAGCTCAGCATCTGTATTGTCCTGACCCTCTTTAACAACACAGTTGATCTTAATGGGATGCAATCCGGCTGCCCTTGCTGCTGCCATCCCCCGGAAAACTTTGTTGATGTCACCACCCCGTGTGATCTGCCGAAACTTGTCAGCATCCACAGTGTCAAGACTGATGTTGATCCGTTTCAAACCAGCCTGCGCAAGGGGCTGTGCAAACTTTTCCAGCAAAGTGGCATTGGTTGTCATGGCCAGGTCTTCAACGCCGGGAACCGATGCGATCATCGATACCAGCTCCACAATGTCCTTACGTACAAGTGGTTCGCCTCCTGTAAGCCGGACCTTGTTGATCCCAAGCGGAACGGCAACAGCCACCACCTGGCGAATCTCCTCAAAGCGGAGAATGTCATCGTGGCTCAGCAAGCAGGGATCCTTTTCCGGCATGCAATAATGACAGCGAAGATTGCACCGGTCGGTTACTGAGATGCGTAAATAGTTGATATGTCTGTTATATCGGTCTAACATGAACCTTTTCTCCTTTTTTTATTTCAAAAACCCCTTTGGGGATGTTCATCAAACCCTGTGCCATCCCGATGGCGTGTATGTGTGCCGAACCGTGGTATTGCACGGGGGTCACCGCTCCATTACTATCAATGGCAACAGGCAAAAACTCTCTTCTGTCGGCTTTTTTGCGCCGGAAATCAACAGCCAGAGTCATTAATACTTCCCTTACCAGGTATTTGTTTCCCATCATCTCATAAAGGAGGGGTTTAACAAAAGTTTCAAAATTGATAAACGAGGATACCGGGTTGCCGGGAAGTCCAAAAATGTATGCCTTTTCGGTCCGCCCAAACACGGTTGGTCTCCCGGGCTTGACCGCCACCTTCTGGAACCTGATATCCACCTTGTTCTTCTTCATGATCTTTGGCACAAAGTCAAAATCACCCATCGAAACACCACCGCTAAGCAACACGACATCATTTTCCGACAAAGCCTTTGCGATCGCACGGTCTGTCTCCTCTTCATTATCGGGGACAATGCCCATGTAGTTGGGTGTGCAATGGGCCGCTTTAACCTGGGCCGCGAGCTGAAATCCGTTGCTGTTGCGAATTTTTCCTTCCTCCGGATAACGGTCTGGTTCAACGAGTTCATCACCGGTTGACAATATACCCACACGGGGAGGTATTGACACCAATGGCCGGATATACCCCACGGCAGCAAAGATCGCTATGTGTTGCGGCAGTATAGGCATCCCCTTAAACCAAACAAGGTCACCTTTTTTAACATCTTCAGCCTTTAAGGCAATGTTTGCCCTTGTTTTTTCTCCGGTAAAACGGATCCGGCCGTTGTCAAGCTCTTCGGTTTGTTCCACCATGATTACGGTATCCGCTCCATCAGGAACCTTTGCTCCCGTCATGATCTTGATGCACTGGCCCGAACCGACACTTTGTGTGGCGAGTTCACCGGCAGCAATCGTTTCAAGCACTTGAAGACTGTGTCCAAGATCTGCACGCCTGCAGGCATATCCGTCCATGGCAGCCTTGTCAAACGGGGGCATGTCCACATCCGAATATACATCCTCTGCCAGTACCCGGTGCAGCGAATCCTGAAAACCAACGCGTTCGGTTCCCATAAGCCTTGCATCCGACAAGATTATTTCCAGTGCCTGTTCAAAACTTACCATATTTTTATATTTCGGCACACAGGTCAAGCCCTGTGTCTCCCGTTGGGTTTTTTATGCGTTTATAATATCTTATGTGTGTGATATTCTGTGTTTTTCAAGGTTGCCTAAGATCAGGAATTGATGTTAGAGGTTAGATGTTAGATTTTCTTTTTTCTAACCTCAAACTTCCAACTTCCAACCTCTGGTTTGCATAATCATCCTCCTGTGTGTTAAAACACCCTGTCATGGGTGTTTCTTATTATCATTTAAACATCTAACCTTCTTCTGTGAAATCAATGACCTCATAATAGTGATCCAGCGTGTCTGCCACGAGCAGCTTGTTTTTCAGAATGCCCTTCTTTTTCAGCAACACCTTTATTGTCTCTGCAACCTGCAGGGAAGCTGCAAGTGCCGGTGTGAAAGAGGGGTTACCCAGATGTGTTTCTGCTCCTTTATTGATCCCTTCGGGATAAATTTTATCCAATAAATTGTCTCCCGGCATAATGGTTCCCACTTGTGCATACCATCCGGCAATGGCACCAAAAACCATTGGCATGTTAAGTTTTGCAGCGGTTTTGGCAACCAGTTTGCGGGTTCTTATATTGTCCAGCGCATCACAAACCAGATCGTGCCCGACCAGGAGCTCTTCGGCGTTGTCTTCATCAAGCATTACCTGTTTTGCAGTGATCCTGACATCGGCGTTTACCGTTTCAATCCTTTTCTTTGCCTCCGGGGCCTTCGGTTTGCCAATGTTGGAAGGAAGGGAAAACAGCTGACGGTTAAGATTATGTGGTTCAAAGACATCTCCATCGATTGCAGTAATTTGTCCGATGCCCATCCTGGCCAGCATTTCAATAATATGACCGCCCAGTCCACCACAGCCAACAACCACAACTTTGAAGTTGCGCAGACTGAGATTCTCTTTGGGGCTCAGCATGTTCGCGTTGCGGATGTATCGGTTTTTTATACCCATCATTTGTTTCTTTTCCACAGATTAACTCACTCGGGTCATTGGATTTGTTTGGTTAGGTTTTGGCAATGTTGCAAAGGTACAAAATTCCCCCTTTCATATCTTTTTGTACTTTTCCCGATTTTGTTTCAGCCTCCTCCAACAGGGGGGAATATCGACATCACATCCTTGTCAGACAATTCCTTGTCGAGCGATCCATCCCTGCCATTGATCAGGAGGATGGCCACATCTTCTTCAGGGATGTCAAGCTGCTTAATAATCTCTTTAGGGGTGACCCTTCCGGCAAATGACAAGATCAATTCCTTTCCCCTGTTTTCCCGGAGGGTTGCGAACAGTCTTACTTTTATTTCCATGGTCTGATCTTTTTCCTGTCTATAACAAAATGCAACTTTTGCAGACTACAATTTACATTTAACTTCTCTGATGATTATTGAGATTTGGGTTTTTCAGTAACGTTTTAAATCGCAACAAACGGAGACTGCCTCCTGACCATTAAGCTGGGATCAGGAGACAGTCTGCATTGGGAGGTCCGAATTAGAAACTTGACGAATTATGAGACTATACGCCTAGTTTTTCAAGGGTTTCTGCTTTTGGAATACCTTTTTCTGTCCAGCCCCTTATTTCATAATACTTGGGAAGCATCCTTCCAAACGGGTTACATTGCCTTTTGACGGGCCATCCGGTATCGGATCCTTAAGCAGTCGTTTCGGAAGCGTGTCTTGCGAAGGGTCAATTCCCGCTTTGAGGTTGTATTCACGTTCAAGGTTCCAGATGCGATCACCCGCTTCGAGTATGTCGGCATCTGTGAAACTGGTTCCGCAAACCGCGTTGGTCAGGTCGGCATACCCATTTGCGTCAATGGCAAACGAGGTAAACAGGCAAAGTCCGGTGCTGTCAATGTAGGCAGTGAGGTCCTGGAAAATCTTCACCCATTCTGCCTTGCCGTCGATGGCAAAACGATCCAGTTTTTGGGGAAGTCCGAGAATCTCTGGTGAGATCATATAACCTCTCACGTGGCAGCCACCCCGGTTTGATGTGGCGTACTGCAGCCCTTGTCCGCGGATTCCGCGTGGGTCATAGGCAGGAAGTTCCTGTTTTTTGACTACCATGGCTGCATCCACCATGCCAAAGTGTTCTGCAAGGCGATAGGCACCTTCGGCCATCTTGTCGGCAACCAGACCATCACGCTGACCTAACTTGCGGGTCCATTCCACCATGCTATCGGCATCCCCCCATTTCAGTGTCAGGCCCTTGTCAATTTGCTCATCCGTGATCTTGCCTCTTTGATACAGTTCCATTGCGGTTGCTATGGTTACACCTGCAGAAATGGTATCCAGCCCCATTTCGTTGCACCAGTAGTTGGCTTTGATCACCGATTTCATGTCGTCAACACCGCAAGCGGCACCAAATGCCCAGATGGTTTCATACTCAGGTCCGCCACCCTCGATGTCGTCGGCTTTGGCATACCTGCCACAAGCGATCGGACAGGCGAAACAGGATTCCCTCTTAATAAGGAAGTTCTCAGCCAGATGCTCTCCACTGATGTTTTCCGCTTTGTCGAAATAGGTGGTCTGGAAGTTATTGGTCGGAAACACACCCCCTTCGTTTATGATGTTTACCAATACAGCCGTTCCATAAGTTGGAAGTCCCTGTCCGGTTACACCGTTGTCTTTCAGTTTACCGCGCGACTCTTTTACCACTTCCTTCAGTTTTTCCGGGTCGGCAATGGCCGGTTTGCTTGTTCCTTTTACGACAATCGCCTTTAAGTTTTTCGATCCGACCACTGCGCCGACGCCTGAACGACCGGCAGCACGATTGATGTCATTCATTACAGCAGCAATCTTTGAAAGTTTTTCACCGGCTGGACCGATACACAGGATTTTTGCCTTATCCGGTGCCTCTTTTACCAGTGCCTCAGTGGTTTCGGTAGTGGTTTTGCCCCAGACATGCGCAGCATCTTTAATTTCAACCTTGTCGTCCTCAATAAAAACATTCACCGGTTTGGGCGACTTCCCTTCCAGGATTAAAAGGTCGTAGCCGGCAAATTTAAGTTCGGACCCCCAGAATCCGCCTGAGTTTGAACTTGCGATGGTGCCGGTGAGCGGCGACTTGGTAACCACCATATACCTGCCACCTGCCGGAGTAGGTGTCCCGGTTAAGGGTCCTGTGGCAATGATTATCTTGTTTTCCGGGTCAAATGCATCAACTTTGGGGTCCACTTCCTCTGCCATGATCCTCGAACCAAGTCCGCGCCCGCCAATATACTTTAGCGCCTTCCCGTGGTCTAATGCTTCAGTTTTGAAAGTGTGATCTGTTAAGTTGATTCTTAAGATTTTTCCTCTGTATCCGTACATAGCAAATATTTTAGGTTAAACAATATTTTGTTTTGTTGATGGGATTCCTTCCCATTGGACGTATATAAAGGATTTTCAAGTTTTAAGCCAAAGATGATAAAACACACATATTCAGCGTGTTAAACTTGCATCTGGCTTTTTTAACGAGCGTTTTTTCGCGAAACTGTTTCTTTTTTAAACAAAAATCAACTATGTTTGTGTCGTTAAAATGAACAGTGTTAGT
>SL_3KL_010_SEDDRAFT_10002632_pt1 | contig 16392 bp, 16 predicted proteins | sample SodLakKL_010_SED_2_FD_10381 | JGI IMG/M metagenome (IMG submission 10381) | reverse complement strand
TCCGAGGCCTGTGCCATTCCCGATCGGGAAAATCTTGTTGTGGTTGCGCCGAGATCGCGCTATGTTCCCGATCGGGAACATCATGGTGCATTCAGTGACCCATCCACCGAATCTTCCCGATCGGGAATCCCGCTTGACGGCCGTCCGCGATCTGGGCGTGTCGATCCGCGCGACACGCAAACGTTGTGGTCTGGATCAGCGGGATGCGGCAGGGCTGGCGGGTGTCGGCCTGCGCTTCCTCTCCGACCTCGAGAACGGCAAGCCCACCGTACGCCTGGACAAGGTCATGCGTGTGCTCGACGCCTCGGCCTCGAACTGGTGGTGCGCGCGCGCGAGCATCGTTATGACTGAGGCCCGCCTGGCCGTCTGGTTGGGAGAAGAGCGCATCGGCACGTTGTGGCGTGCACCTGCGGGCGAACTTCGTTTTGCCTACCTGCCCGGGTATCGCGAGCGGGAGGCCGGTCGTACCGTTTTCCCTCTCGTTGCCATTGCACCATGAGGGTGACTTCATCGAGGGCGCCGCGCGCCTGTTCTTTGCGAACTTGCTGCCCGAGGGCCGGCAGCGGGAATTGATTGCAGGGTATTACGGCCTGTCGCCCGGTAATGATTTCGGTTTGCTGCTCTGGTACCGCCGCCTGGGATACGCTCACCACCCGCCTGGCGATGAAGGTGGGTGGTGAAGCGAGGCCGGCAGCCACCCGGTGATGGATCGGATCGAAGCCGTGATTGCCGCGCGTTGCCGGTGGGCGCTGGTGCAGTGGGGGGAGTCCGCGTGACGTTGTGTCCTGTCATCCTCGCCGGTGGCTCCGGCTCGCGGCTGTGGCCGCTGTCGCGGCGGCTGAATCCGAAGCAGTTCCTGGCGCTCAGCGGTGAGTCCACGCTGCTGCAGGCCACACTTGCGCGCCTGGAGGGGCTGGATGCCGCCGCACCGCTGGTGATCTGCAACGAGGAGCACCGCTTTCTTGCCGCCGAGCAGGTGCGCCGCGCGGGCGTGGACGATGCCACGCTGCTGCTCGAGCCAGTCGGGCGCAATACGGCCCCGGCCATTGCGCTGGCGGCATTGCAGGCCACCGCGGCGGGTGACGACCCGCTCCTGCTGGTACTGGCGGCGGATCACTACATCGAGGATGCGGTGGCATTGCGCGCGAGCGTGGACACGGCGCGGGCGCTCGCCAGGGATGGCTGGCTGGTGACCTTCGGCGTGGTGCCGACAGCCGCCGAGACCGGTTACGGCTACATCGAGCGCGGCGCGGCCCTGGCGGCGGGTGGCCACGCCGTGCGCCGGTTCGTCGAGAAGCCCGATGCCGCGACGGCGCGCCAGTACCTCGATGCGGGCACGTTCTACTGGAACAGCGGCATGTTCCTGTTCCGGGCGTCGGTCTGGCTGCGGGAACTGGCGGCGTTCCGCCCGGAGATGCTGGCCGCCTGCCGCGACGCCCTGGCCGGTGGCGTGCGCGATCTCGATTTCCTGCGCGTCGACGCCGAGGCGTTTTCGCGCTGCCCGGGGGATTCCATCGACTACGCCGTGATGGAGAAGACCGAGGCGGCGGCGGTGGTGCCGCTGGCCACGGGCTGGAGCGATATCGGTTCGTGGTCGGCGCTGTGGGCGGCGGGCGAGCGTGACGCCGACGGCAATCGCCTGCGCGGCGATGTCGTCGCGCACGACGTGCGCGGGACGCTGGTGCATGCCGATCACCGCCTGGTGGCCGCGGTCGGGGTCGAGGATGTGGTCATCGTCGAGACCAAGGACGCGGTCCTGGTCGCCCATCGGGATCGGGTGCAGGAGGTGCGCCGCATCGTCGAGGCGCTGGAGGCGGAGGGCCGCAGCGAGCACCTCAATCACCGCGAGGTCTACCGGCCCTGGGGCTGCTACGACGTCATCGACGGCGGCGATCGCTTCCAGGTCAAGCGCATCACCGTGAAGCCGGGCGCGCGGTTGTCGCTGCAGATGCACCATCATCGCGCCGAGCACTGGGTGGTTGTGCGCGGTACCGCGCGCGTGACCAACGGCGATGACAGTTACCTCGTGGCCGAGAACGAATCCACCTTCATCCCCATCGGCCGCGTCCATGCTCTCGAGAACCCGGGTACCATCCCCCTGCAGCTCGTCGAGGTGCAGTCGGGCGCCTATCTTGGCGAGGATGACATCGTGCGCTTCGACGATGTGTATGGGCGGGAGTGAAGTTGCTCCTGCCCGTGCAAGTATGCGGATCGCCTCGAAATCTACGGTACACTGAGGAATATGAGCGGGCGGAGTCGATTCCGCGCATGGGAGCCGCCAGGCGTGACGCTGTTTGTGAAAGTCCAGACCCTGTACCGGTGCGCGCGGCTCCTCGGGAAACAACGGATTCGAGACGTCCTGGTCGATGCGTAAACGTGCCCTGCTGACCGAATACGGCGCCGGCATTGCGACGCTGGCCCGCGTGCTGGACGTACTCGTCATCGTCACGGCCGCGTGGCTGTCGCATGTGCTGCGGTTTGGTGCCGACGCGGATATCCCGGCCGAGTATGTGGCCTGTACGTTGACCGGCGTGCTGCTCGGCACGCTGCTGCTGCACGTCTCGGGCGCATACAGTTCCTGGCGCGGTGCCCCCCTGGTCACGATCGTACGGCGCGTGGTTCTCACCTGGGCCGCGGCCTTCGCCGCCCTGCTGGTCATCGTGCTGCTGGTGCATCTGGGCGAGTTCTATTCGCGGCTGTGGCTCGGTTACTGGTTCGTGGGCGCGCTGGCCGGCCTGCTGGTGACGCGGGTCGGCATCTACATCGTGCTGGTCATGCTGCGCCGCCGGGGGCTGAACCAGCGTCGGGTGGTGATCTTTGGCGCTGGAGAACTCGGCCGCCATGCCGCACATGCGGCGCATGCGGCGAATTGGGCGGGGTTCGAGGTCGTCGTCTTCTTCGACGATGACCCGGCACGGGCGGGGACGTCCGTGGAGGGCATCCCCGTGCGCTCGGATGTCGAGGCGCTGCCGGAGGCGTTGCAGGCGCTGGACGCCTCCGAGGTCTGGATTGCCCTGCCGCTGGCGGCCGAGGCGCGTGTGCGCGAGTTGCTGCACGAGCTGCGCCACTCCACGGCGAACATCCGCATGATCCCGGACCTGTTCGGCCTCCGGCTGGTGAATTATTCCGTCAGCGATCTCGCCGGCATGACCGTGCTCAACCTGACCGATTCACCCATGACCGGGTTCAATCGATTGGTCAAGGCGGTGGAGGATCGCGTAATTGCGCTGATGATGTTGATGGCCCTTGCTCCCCTGCTGGCCGCGATTGCCCTTGCCATTCGCGCGACGATGGGGCCGCCGGTTCTCTTCAGCCAGCTGCGCTCTGGCTGGGATGGGCGGCCGATCCGCGTGCACAAGTTCCGCACGATGTGCCCCGACGCCGACAACGGAGGGCGGGTGCGCCAGGCGCGCCCCGACGATCCGCGCGTGACGCCGGTCGGGCGCTTCCTGCGGCGTACCAGCCTGGATGAACTGCCCCAGCTGTGGAATGTGCTGCGCGGGGACATGTCGGTCGTCGGTCCGCGCCCGCATGCGCTCGAGCACGATGATTTCTACAAGGAAGAAGTCGATGACTACATGAAACGCCACAAGGTCAAGCCGGGCATCACCGGCTGGGCCCAGATCAACGGTTGCCGTGGCGAGACGCGTACCGTCGATGATATGCGCGAGCGGGTGGATCACGATCTCTTCTATATCGAGAACTGGAGCCTCTGGCTCGATATCCGCATCCTGGTGCTGACGGCCGTGCGGGCGTTTCGCGACCCGCGCGCGTACTGAGCACCTTTCCGCCGCCCACCGCCGGCACGCCACGGTGCCAGCCGCCGGCGCATCGATGCCGCCGGCATTTCCCGCGCCGCCGCGCTCGGGCAGACTGCGCTGCATGCGCGCCCCATCCTCCCGCACCCGCCAGGCGCTGTCCGGCCCGAATCTCGCGCGCTGGAACCTCGCCTACGTTCTGCTGCTGACCATCGTCGGGTCGCACGGCCTTGATGCGACCGTGACGGGGTTCGCGGCGACGCTTGCAGTCCAGCAGTGGCTGGCCGTCACGCTCGCCGCGGGCCTGGTGGTTCTCAATAGCCCCTCCATTGTCCCGCAGCTGCCCGCCCTCGCGCGTACGCTGGCGTGCCGGCGTGCCGTGCCGCTGCTCCTGCTGGCACTGTTCTACGTCTTTCTGTTCGCGTCGTTGGCTTGGACGGAGCACCCGCACGTGGGGGTTCGCAAAGGGGGCGCGCTGGCCGTTACCACGCTGGCCGCGGTTGTGCTTGCGACACAGGTGGACGCGGTGCGTGTGTTCCGGACCTACGTGCTGGGCGTGGGGGTGGTCCTGGGGGCGAGTGCGCTACTGCTGATCGCCGGGCATGAGGGGGCGACCATGTACGGCCCGGGCCATCCGGAAGCGGGTGAGCTGTACAGTGGCGTGTTCTCGAACCGCAATTTCCTCGCCAAGCTGTCTGCGCTCGGGCTGGCGGTCGCCATTGCGCTGGCCGTGGCGCGGTGCCTGGGACCCTGGGTGGCTCTCGCCATTGCGGTGGCCGTGGTGGTCACCGTGGCACTGGCCGGTTCAAGGGGGGCGTGGCTGATGGTCGTGCTGACGCCGTTGATCGTGTGGTGCGGGCGGGATCGGCGCGTCCTCGGTGCGACGCTCCTCGCCGCGGTGGGTGGCCTCATCGCTGTGGCCGCGGGCTTCGCGGCGGGCTGGCTCGCGGTCGACGGGCAGATCCTGCTCTTCGGCGGTGAGCCGTTGTTCCACGATCCGCGCGTGGCGCTGTGGCAGTTCGGCCTGCAGCAGTTCACCGAGCGCCCGCTGTTCGGTTACGGCCTGACGGGGTTCTGGTCCACGGAGCGCCACGAGCAGTTCATGGCGGCGTCCGGGTTGCCCTACAGCAGTCTGCATAGTGGATTCGTGCGTCTGCTGGTGGTGGGAGGGCTGGTCGGAGCCGGGCTCTTCCTTGCCGCCCTTGTCGCGCTGCATGCGGTGGTGCACAGGCGCCTGCGCTTCGGGGTCGAGCCCGAGGTGGCGGTCTGTGTGGCGTACGTGCTCGCCTACCTCGTGTGCAATCTGCACGAGTACTACATGCTGCGCGGCACGCAATTCGGGCAGACGCTGTTCACTTACGCCCTCGTGCGACTTGCGTGGCTGCATGCGACGCAACCCGAGGCGAGCACGGCGTGAAAAGGGGGCGGAGTCATTGGCCGCGCGGTAGCGTAGCGCCACCGCCCGTGCGCCCGGAACCCGGTGGAAGGTGGCGCTGGAGGCGAGTGACACCCTGTTCGCGCTGATCGTGATGGTGCCGTGGCGGGCGAAGACGGAGCGCGACGTCGATGTACTGGCGCCTCGGATTCGCCCCCGTCGGACCAGGCAGCGTATCCTGCACCGTGTAGCGTGACGCAAGAGCGCCGGGGGATGGATGCGGCGATCAGGGACGTCGGAGTGACCCGCCCGCGAGGCGCGCAGTGCTGGCAGGCCCGGTGCTGGCTGCCGTGCCTGGTGCTGGCAGGCCTGCTTGTCGGCTGTCTCGGCAGCAATGAGGACAGCCCCGAGGCCTGTCGCGTCGCCGTCACCCAGGATCTCGATGCGGGCCGCTACGACCGCGCGCTGGAGCGCCTCGACAGCCGCGCCTGCGAGGCCTCGATGTCCTCGGACGAGCGTGAACTGAATCGCGCCGCGGCCTTCATCGGCAAAGCGGGCTACGACTTCGGCGACATCCTCAATGCCATCCTCGGTGCCGATCGGCCCGACCCCGACGAGCCACAGGCCACGCAGGTGCTGCACCTGCTGCGCGGCACCGGGCAAGAGCCGGGCGGCCTGGCCTTCCTCGACCAGGCCACGGCCGCGCATGGGCGCATGCTGGCGGCCTTCCCGGATGGGCTCGCCGGGGGGTGCCGGCCAGAGAACTTGCACCTGCTCAACGACCTCCAGCGCGATGCCTGCTTCACCAGCGGGCTGTTCGCCTACGCGCGCTTCGTGCGCGGCTTCGATCTGCTCCTGCGCGACGAGCTCGATTTCTGGCTGAGCGGTGAGGGTCTGACCTGCGCCAATGACCGCAACCAGTCGGGCGTGCTCGATCAGTCCGAGATCACGGCCTGCGCCATTAGTGTGCGCAATCGCCTCGACGAGGATGGCGGCACCTGCCTGGCCGCCGGCGCGGATGGGGACGAGACCACCGGGGCGGTGACCTGGGAGCGCCTGGCCGCGCACGATCCGCTCACCTTCCGCGACGCCATCGGCCCCTTCGCCGAGCTGCGTCCGGTGCGGATCACGGTCGAGGCCGGCAGCGCCTGTGCGGCGGATGGTGATCGCGTCGGCCATCGGCTGATCCAGGAGCAACCGCCTCCGGCGGCCACCGCCGTCAGCGAGGGCTTCTGCGAGGTCGATACGCGCCGTGGTTGCGATGCCGCCGACCCGGATGCGGGCTGCTGGCCCTGTCCGATGCCGCGCGCCGATCGCTCCGGCGCGATGACCACGCTCGATGCCGTTCTCGATTCCATCAACGTCATCGCCGAGTACCTGATCGCGGCGCTGCCGCCCGGTGAAGTCGAACGCTACCGCGAGACCCTCGCAGGCGTGCGCGAGGAGTTCTGCGCGCCGGTCGAGGACGACGAGGAGCGCGCCTGCGAGGAGCGCGAGGATGGCTCGCTGCAGGTCAATCGCGACGCGCTGGAAGAGCTGTTGCGCCGATGAGGGGCGCGGCGCTCGTGCTGGCTGCGTTGCTGGTGCTGCCGCTGCCGGCCGGGGCGGTCACGCAGGAGCTGCCGGTGATCTACCAGAGCCCGCGCGCGCTCGGCATGGGCGGTGCGGATGTGGCCATCGGTGGGGAGCCGACTGCGCTGTTCAGCAATCCGGCTGGCCTGGCACGCATGGAGCCGGGCTGGAATACGCTGCCGTTGCTGGTGACGGCGGGCCTGTCCGATCGTACGCGCTCGTTCATCGATGCGGCGGACGAGGCGCTGGACGAGGACACCGCCGAGGAGCAGCGCAGCGAGCTGGCCGGCGTGGTGCGGCGGTTTCGCGGCGACAATCTGCATTTCGCTGGCAACGCGCTGCCCAACGCGAGTTGGCGCGGTCGCAACTGGGCCGTGAGCGTGGCCTGGCTGGAATCGGTGACCTTCAATGCCCGCACGCATCAGGCCTTCGGGGATGCCGGCCTGATCTCCATCGATGCGCGGCGCTTGCGGGGGCCGGTGGCCGGCGTGACGCACTTCTCCGGGCCGTGGGCCGTCGGGGTCAGCGCCAAGAGCCTGCGCATGGATCGGCTGCGCGAGAGCTACTCGGTGCGTGAACTGGTCGAGATCACCGAGGCGGGAGACAGCATCACCGATGACGCAAACTCGGGCCGGGCGACGGGGTTCGATGTCGGCGTGCAGTACGATCTGGCGCCGGGGTATCGCTGGCGCCCGCGACTGGGCGCCGTGGTGCAGAACCTCGGCGGAATGGACTTCGGCGACGCGGGCGAGATCCCGCGCACCGTCAGTCTCGGCCTGGCGATCGAGCCGCCGGCGCCGCGCACGGCGCGCCTGCGCCTGGCGGCGGAGTATTTCGATATCTTTCGCGAAGCGGGCGCTGATACCGATCACATGAAGCGGATCCGGGTGGGCGCGGAGTGGTGGCCCTGGGATCGGCGGCGCCATGCGCTGGCATTGCGCGCCGGTGTCTATCAGGGTGCCTACACGGCGGGGGTCGATCTGCGGGTGCGCGGGCTGCGCCTCGGGCTCGCCACCTACGCGGAGGAACAGGGCGCCTACGCGGGGCAGGATCGCGACCGGCGCTATCTATTGACCGTTGGCCTGGGGCTGTAGCCTTGCGAGTGAGGTGATGCATGAAAATCCGTGTTCTGCTGCTGGTCATTCTGCTGGGGGCGGGGGTCGCCGCCTGCACCACGCAACCCACGCGGGTGTCCTATGAGCCGTATGCGGCGTACTCCTCCGACCGCGCCGGCAACCGCACCTACAGGGAACTCGGGCCGATCAGCGCGACGCGGCGCGCGGAGCTGTGGGTGCCCTGCCGGGAACTCGCGGACCGCGTAATGCAGCGCCTGGACCAGCAGCGCCGCGACCTGCAGGGCGACGCCATCGTGCAGGTGCGCTGGCGCGATCACCGTACGAACCAGCCGGCCAACGTCCCGCACTGTACACGCGAGTGGGGTTGGGCGACTCTTTTCGGGGTGGGTGCGCTCGGCCCCTGGGCCCAGGTGGCGCACGCCGAGGCGCTGGTGATCCGCTTCGAGGAGCCGTAGGGAGAATGGTCCATCCGCCAGTGATCCGCCGCATGTTCGCCCGGGATGCCGGTACCGCGAATCCACGCATCCGCGTCTCGCATGCAGCCGGCCTCGGCATCCGACTCGCGAACGCCCTGCACCGGCATGGCCTTTTCGTTGTGCTCTTGGCCGTGGCGGTGCTCCTGCACTTCAACTACATCATGAACCATGTCTACGTGCACGGTACGGGCATGGCGGACGTGGGGTGGTTCATCCACATCCTGTCGAGTTCCCTCGAATATCCGCCAGAGAATCCGGTACCCGAGATCGGATTCGGTGACTCCTATTTCGCCACGCACTTCTCACCCTTTCTGTATCTGACCTCACTGGTGTATCAGGCGATCGAGGTCTGGGTGAGTCGGCCGGCGTATTTCGCGGGCTTCATGGCACTTGGTTACGGGGTGGCGGGCCTCGCGGTCTATCTCGCGGCTCGGCTCGATGGATCGCACGGGTTCGCGCACCTTTGGGTGCCCGGGGTGGCGTTCCTGGCTGTTTTCAATGGCCCCTTCCTCGGGGCCGTGGGATTTCCGCACTACGAGATCCTGATCCCCGGGCTGATTCTTCTCGTGGCGGTCCTTCACTGGCGTGGCCACATATGGGCGGGAGCAATATCTTTCGTGTTCCTGCTGCTCCTGCGTGAGGATGCCGGGTTGCATGCCGCTACGCTCTATTTCGTGGTGGTGGCGCTGCATTTCGTGCAGACGCGGGAGATCGCACGCGGCCTGCTTGCGTATGCACTGCTGGGCACTCTGTACAGTGTGGTCGCCCTGCTGGTGCAGGCGGTGTTCTTCCCCGGCGACAATGCCTTCCTGCGAATCTTTGCCGGGGAGCCCTTCTTCGGGCATCTGACACCGGGGTTCGTCTTCGACCGCCTGGTGTACCTCGCGGTGCACCGGGACTACATCTGGGTGCCGTTGTTGGTGGCACTGATTCTGGCTCTCGTATCCAGGAACGTTCTCTATCTGGCCGGGGCGTTGGCGCTGGTGCCGTGGGCAGTACTCTGCCTGCTGGCGGTCTCCCCGATGGTGCATACGCTGTCGAACTATTATGCGTTCCCGTTCGTCGTCTCAACGCTGTGGCCGGTGGTACTCGGTTTCTGGCTCACGCGAGGTGGTGTGAACGCAGGGGCCATTCGACCGGCTGCACAACGCGGGCTTGCGATTCTGGCGTTGGCGTTCTCGGTGGTACTCTTTTCGGGCCCTGATCATGCCGATGATGCGCCATGGCGGTCCATGCATTTCGCCTACCTGGACCTGGCTGCCCCGACGGATCGGGCGGTTGAGGACCTGTGTCGGGAGAAGCCGGGGTTCGGCCAGACGCTGGTTGACGAATCCGGTGCGGCGCTATTGAACTCGTGCCTGGAAGAGGGCGAGTGGGGGTTCTTCAATCGATTTGCGCCGGAGCAGCGGCGGAACGCCGATGCCGTGGTTTTCTACAATACACCGAATCCGATCAACGGCCCCTCCGCCGGGGTGTTTCTGGAGATCATGGAGCAGTCGAACATTTCCGACCTGTATGCGGTCGCGGGCACGCACTTCATCATTGGCGCTGACGAGCGGCCCGAGGGAGTGGCGAATCTGGTCACGGTCGACGGTGACACCGCGCTCCGGGCACACCGTTAGGTGCTGGACTCGGTGACTCGGTTGCCGAGTCGCCTCGACGGGCGTTTCGTCAGCGGATTCACGCATACTGGAAGGGCTGCCTCAGCGGACAGGATGTGCCGGAAGGAGCCAGAATATCGCCGGAGGCAAATTCACTCAGGGGAGTACACGATGACGCAGAAGACTTGGCAGGACCTGGTCGCCGAGGCGAAGCAGGAGATCGAGGAAGTCGATGCCGAGGGGGCGCAGCGCCGGCTCGCTGACGGCGCCGTGGCGGTTGATGTGCGCGAGGCGGACGAGCTGGAGCGCGGCTTCGTGCCGAATGCCGTGCACATCCCGCGCGGAATGCTGGAGATCAATGCAACCGGAAACCCCGCCACGGCGGATCGGGATACCCCCATCGTGCTCTATTGCGGCTTCGGGGGCCGTTCGGCGCTGGCCGCGCAGGCGCTCGCGCGCCTCGGGTACACCAATGTCGTGTCACTGGCCGGCGGCTACACGGCCTGGGTCGAGGCCGGGCAGCCGGTGCAGCTCCCGCGCGGTGAAAGCCTCGACGACGACGAGTAAGCCCGGGAATGCATTCGGTGAGAGGGCTCTCGGCCAAGACCCGGTGGGAGGACCCTTGGTGGAAGGACTCCTGGTGGAAGGACTCCTGGTGGNAGGACNCCTGGTGGGAGGACCCCTGGTGGGAGCGAGCTTGCTCGCGAATCGGAGTTTCCCAATGCCAACTTCGCGAGCAAGCTCGCTCCCACCCACCCCGGGGCGGCACCCACCGGGGAGGGTTCCCACCGGGGAGGGTTCCTGCCGGCATGGATCGGTTATCCGGGATCCGCCATGGCTCAGAAACTCACCGTGAGCACCGCCCGCACGTCCGCGGGGTAGGCGCCGTCACTGTCCGGGTCGGTGAACACCGTTTCGATGCCCAGATCGAGCCAGGGCGTGACCCGCGTGCCGGTCTGCAGGCCGAAGACGCTGTCGAGGTCCTCGCCGTCGTTCTCCTCGCCCGCCCCGCGCACGCGGGCGAAACCGATCCGTGCCCCCGCATACCAGCGCGGCGTGAACAGGTAGCTGAAGCGGTAGAACACGCCGGTTGACTGGATCCGCACTTCCTCGCCGGCGATCTCCGGATTCGACTGCGACAGAGAGCGCTCGAAGCCCAACTCGAACAGCCACGGCGTGCGGATATCCTTGAACGCCCGATAGGTGAGCTGCAGGGCGGCCGAGGTGCCGTTGCTGGCGCTCTCCTCGGCGCTGTAGCGCTGCACGCCGTAGGCGATGCCCACACCCCAGCGGTTCTCCACGCCGGTATCGCCGCGCGGTTCGAGCTCGACCGGCTCGGCGTGGGCAAACGCCGCCAGGCACAGGAGGACCACGGACAACCAGGCACGCATGGCGGGAGATTATTGCACAGAGCGGGCCCTGTGAGCCTGTAGCGGGATCCGTCCTCAAGCCGGTGCAGGCAACTACTCGGAGTGGGCATCGTTGGGGATCGCGCAAGTCGCTTCCTGAGGTTCTGCTTGTGTGATCTTGTACGAGTCATTACACTGGAAACGTGTACACCAAGTTAGTGTTGCGCCGTGAAGAACATTACGTTGAGTGCTGACGAACGTCTGATCGAGGCCGCTCGAGCACGGGCACGGGCCGAGCACACCACCCTGAACGAGGAATTCCGTCGCTGGCTTACTGATTACGTCCAGCGTGAGCAGCAAGCGGAAGCGGCGCTCCAGGTGGTGAAAGACCTGCGGGGTCGTGTTCGCGTCGGGCGCAAGCTGACGCGAGACGAAATGAATGAGCGTTGAATCGTTTCTCGACACCAGTCTGTTCGTCTACCAGCTTGAAGCTGGCGATGACCACAAGGCCACAGTAGCGGATGACCTGATTCGGCGTGGAATCGCTTCCGGAACAGCCTGCATCAGTTTCCAGGTCGTTCAGGAATGTCTGAACACGATCCATCGCAAGGCGGAGCTTCCCCTCGGTCTGGAAGACACGCGCCGGTACCTCGATGCGGTTCTGAAACCCCTCTGGCTGGTTATGCCGACTACTACGCTTTACCAGCATGCCCTCGACCTTCAGGCCCGGCATCGCTACGGTTTCTACGACAGCATGATTATCGCCGCTGCTCTGGGGGCGGGTTGTACGCGCTTGTATAGTGAAGACATGCAGCACGGGCAACAGATTGAACGTCTTGTAATCGAGAATCCGTTTCTCGAAGGTCGGCGCACATGAACAAGGGGAATCGTCCAGAACAGCCGGGATGACCCGTGATCATCCACCGGGCATGAATCCAGCTCCTTCTGCTACCATTTCCGGCTCACCAACCGCACCGCGATGCCCGTGACCATGACGACCAAGGTATTCATCCAGACCCAGGGCTGCCAGATGAACGAGTACGACTCGGCGAAGATGTTCGACGTCCTCGCCGAGGGCGGCGGTGCCGAGAAGGTCGAGCGCCCGGAGGAGGCGGACCTGCTGCTGCTGAATACCTGCTCGATCCGCGAGAAGGCGCAGGAGAAGGTGTTCTCCGAGCTCGGGCGCTGGCGGGCGTTCAAGGCCGAGCGTCCGGACGTGCTGATCGGCGTCGGCGGCTGTGTCGCCAGCCAGGAGGGCGAGGCGCTGGCGCAGCGGGCGCCCTTCGTGGACCTGGTCTTCGGCCCGCAGACGCTGCATCGTCTGCCGGAGATGATCGGCCGCGCCCGCCGTGACGGCGGCCCGGTGGTGGACATCTCCTTCCCCGAGATCGAGAAGTTCGACCGCCTTCCGGAGCCGCGCGCCGAGGGGCCGACGGCCTTCGTCTCCATCATGGAGGGCTGCTCCAAGTACTGCACCTTCTGTGTCGTGCCGTATACCCGCGGCGAGGAGATCAGCCGGCCGTTCGATGACGTCATCGCCGAAGTCGTCGGGCTGGCGGAGCAGGGCGTGCGCGAGGTGACGCTGCTGGGGCAGAACGTCAATGCCTATCGCGGGCCGATGGACGACGGCACGATTTGCGATCTCGGGCTGCTGATCCGCTACGTGGCCGCGGTCGACGGCATCGAGCGCATCCGTTTCACCACCTCGCATCCGGTGGAGTTCTCCGACGAACTGGTCGAGGCCTACCGTGACGTGCCCGAGCTGGCGAGCTTCCTGCACCTGCCGGTGCAGTCTGGTTCGGACCGCATCCTCGCGGCGATGAAGCGCGGCCACACGCGGCTGGAGTACAAGTCGAAGATCCGCCGCCTGCGCGAGGCGCGGCCGGGGATCAGCATTTCCTCGGACTTCATCGTCGGCTTCCCCGGCGAGACCGAGCACGACTTCGAGCAGACGATGAAGCTGATCGACCAGGTCGGGTTCGACCAGTCATTCTCCTTCATCTACAGCGCGCGCCCGGGCACGCCGGCGTCGAACCTGCCGGACGAGACGCCACTGGCGGACAAGAAGGCGCGCCTGAACCGCCTGCAGGCGGCGATCGAGGCCAATGCGGCGGCGATCTCGGCGGCGATGGTCGGCACCACCCAGCGCATCCTGGTGGAGGGGCCGGCGAAGCGTGGCTCGGGCGAACTGGCCGGGCGCACGGAGAACAACCGGGTGGTCAATTTCGCCGGCCATGAGCGCCTGATCGGCACCTTCGTCGATGTCGAGATCACCGAGGCCCGCCCGCATTCCCTGCGCGGTGCCTTCCGCGAAATCAATGACCCGGCGCTGCTGGCCGGCATGAAGGCCTGAGCGGGGAAATGAGGAAAAGGCGGGAAAAGGGGTCGGAGTCAATTGCCGCGGCAATTGACTCCGACCCCTTTTCCCGTTCCCCCTTTTCCCGACCCCTTTTCCTGAGGGAAGAACGGAACCCACTGGCATGACGCGCAAATCCGGTGGACAATGGGGCATGGACAGAATGAACCGGCCGCGAGTCGGTAAGGAGCCAACCGGCATTGAGCCAGCCTGAAAGCCTGCACGACGCTACCTCCGGCCTGGAGGTCGTCCTCACGCCCGAGAACAATGACCGCCTCGCCGCCCTCTGCGGTCAGTTCGACGAGAACCTGCGCCAGATCGAGACCCGGCTGAACGTGGAAATCCACAACCGGGGCAATCACTTCCGTGTGGTCGCGCCGCCCGAGGCGGCCAGCCTCGCGGTGGATGTTCTCAAGGCGCTCTACCAGACCACCGCGCACAGCGGCGTATCGCGCGAGCACGTCCACCTGGCGCTGCGGGAGGCAGGCCAGCGTGCGGCCCAGGAGCAGCCGGCGGAACTCGTCGCGCGCGGGAGCCAGTCCGTGCGTACCCGCCGCGGCCAGATCGAGCCCCGGGGCCGCAATCAGATCGAGTACCTGCAGGCCATCCGCGAGCACGACCTGACCTTCGGCATCGGTCCGGCCGGCACCGGCAAGACCTGGCTGGCGGTTGCCTGCGCGGTCGAGGCGCTGGAGAACGACGCGTGCGCCGGCTGATCCTGGTGCGCCCCGCCGTGGAGGCCGGAGAACGCCTCGGCTTCCTGCCGGGCGACCTGGCGCAGAAGGTGGATCCCTACCTGCGACCGATCTACGATGCCCTCTACGAGATGATCGGTGTGGAACGGGCGAACAAGCTCATCGAGCGCCAGATCATCGAGGTCGCGCCGCTCGCCTACATGCGCGGGCGTACGCTCAATGATGCCTTCGTGATCATGGACGAGGCACAGAACACCACCATCGAGCAGATGAAGATGTTCCTCACCCGCATCGGCTTCGGCTCGACCGCCGTCGTCACCGGCGACATCACCCAGGTCGACCTGCCGGCAAAGCAGCGCTCGGGTCTGCGCCACGTCATCGAGGTACTGGACGGGACCGAGGGGGTACGCTTCATCCGCTTCGAGGCGCACGACGTGGTGCGCCACCCGCTGGTGCAGCGCATCGTCGATGCCTATTCGCGCTCGGAGGCGCGGGAATCCGGCGAGGGCAGTGCGGAATGAACGAGAGTCGACCGCGGGGCGTGGACCAGCGTGGTGAGGGCGACGGGGCGGTGGCGCATGCCGTCGAGGTCCAGCTCGCCGCCGACGATGACGACCCTCCCGAACCCCGCCAGCTCGAAACCTGGGTACATGCAGCGCTGAGCGCCATCGACCAGCCGCATGCGGCCATGACCGTGCGCGTGGTCGGTGCCGAGGAGGCGCGCGCTCTCAATTGCCAGTATCGCGGCCGCGACTACGCGACCAACGTGCTCTCCTTCCCCTTTGCCGAGGTACCGCCGGAAGCGATGGCGGAGCTGGGCGGGCCCTATCTCGGGGATCTGGCGATCTGTGCCGCGGTCGTGCAGCGCGAGGCGGTCGAGCAGGGCAAGCCGGCGGCCGCGCACTGGGCGCACATGGTGGTCCACGGCACGCTCCATCTGGCGGGCTACGACCATGGCGACGAGGCCGAGGCGGATGTGATGGAGGCGAAGGAGCGCGCAATCCTGGCCGGGCTGGGGTATCCCGACCCCTATGCCGAGCAGGGCGCGCTCCACGAGGGGGAAGGCTGATGGCGGGGGACAGCGAGAACGGTGGCGCCACCGACAGTCGCACGCTGCTGGGCCGCATTGCGCAGGCGCTCGGTGGCGAGCCGAAGGATCTCGATGAACTGCTCGCGGTGGTGCGCCAGGCCCAGCGCCGCGAGCTCTTCGGCAATGACGCCCTGACCATGATCGAGGGCGTGTTCCAGGTCGCCGACATGCAGGCGCGCGACCTGATGATCCCGCGCTCGCAGATGGTGGTGGTCGATGACGATACCGCCCTCGACGACATGCTCCCGGCGGTCATTGAGTCCGGCCACTCGCGCTTCCCGGTGATCGACGACAGCCGTGACGAGGTCGTCGGCGTGGTGCTGGCCAAGGACCTGCTGCGCTACTTCTCCGATGAGGAGCGCCAGCGCTTCGACATCCGCGACATCATGCGCACGGCGGTGTTCGTACCCGAGAGCAAGCGCCTGAACACGCTGCTGCAGGACTTCCGCACCAGCCGCAATCACATGGCGATCGTGGTCGACGAGTACGGCGGCACGGCCGGGCTGATCACCATCGAGGACATCCTCGAGCAGATCGTCGGCGACATCGATGACGAGCATGACTCCGATGAGGACACCGCCATCCAGCAGCATGCGCCGGGGCGGTACACGGTCGATGCGCTGACCGAGGTCAGCGAATTCAACGAGCACTTCGGCACCGAGTTCAGTGACGAGGAGTTCGATACCATCGGCGGTTACGTCATCAACCACATCGGCCACGTGCCGGCGCCGGGCGAGACGGTAACCATCGACGGCATGTGGTTCCGCGTGCTCGATGCCGACACGCGCCGCATCCGGGAATTGCAGGTGGTGATCCTGGATGAGCCGGAGGAGGAGGAGGTGTCATCCGGATAGAGGCGAGCACCACGACCGACGGAGTAGCGACGGTGTCATCGGCTCACGTGCCCGGCACGGCATGATTCGCGAGCAAGCTCGCTCCCACCTGGGATGGAATCGTGTTGGTGAGTGTTGGTGAGTGTTGGTGAGTGTTGGTGAGTGTTGGTGAGTGTTGGTGAGTGTTGGTGAGTGTTGGTGAGTGTTGGTG
>SL_3KL_010_SEDDRAFT_10002631_pt1 | contig 16392 bp, 8 predicted proteins | sample SodLakKL_010_SED_2_FD_10381 | JGI IMG/M metagenome (IMG submission 10381) | reverse complement strand
CTGATCGGACTGGGTACCTCCCTGAATCTTCCCCATGTAGTACACTCCATTGAACAAAGCGGATCCTCTTTCGGGATGTTCATCCACCAGGCAGGCGGTCTCACGGCACTGCTGCATATGATCCCGGGTATTTTAGTGCCCCTGATCATGACCGGGATACTTACCCGGTTTTTCGGAGAGAAAAAAAGTCTTCGTGAAGGACTTGCCATCTGGCCCTATGCCATTTTTGCCGGGCTTTGTTTCGTCGTTCCTTATGTACTTGTGGCCATTTATCTCGGGCCGGAGTTTCCGAGTATTTTCGGCGGCCTGATCGGGCTGCTGATCCTTGCACCTGCGACCAGGGCAGGCTTCCTGGTGCCGAAAAAAACCTGGGATTTTCCCGATCGCAGCAAATGGCAACCCAACTGGACAGGGGCCATTGAAGCAGGCTCAGGGCTGGAAAAATCCGGCATCCCGCTTACAAGGGCATGGTTCCCCTATATACTGATCGGGCTGTTGCTCATCATTACCCGGGTACGTTTTTTGCCGTTTAACAACTGGCTTGGTTCGGTCACCATCCAAAAAGAATCATTGTTTGGCACAACGATTTCAGCAGGTCTGGAGCCCCTGAATAACCCCGGGTTATTTCCTTTTGTGCTTGTGGCCCTGTTCAGCATTTTCCTGTTCAGGATGTCAAAAAAACAGGTAAAGACTGCCTGGGCAGAATCCTTCAACCGCATCAAAGGGCCTGCCATTGCCCTGGTTTTTGCCGTACCGATGGTAAGACTCATGATGCAGTCGGGAGAAAACCCCGGGGAGTTGCTCAGTATGCCGCTGGCAATGGCCAGTTTCATTGCGGGAATTGCCGGTTCGGTATGGCCGGTCTTCAGTCCTTTTGTGGGCGTGCTGGGCACCTTCATGGCAGGCTCCAATGCCGTTTCCAACATGCTGTTCACCCTCTTTCAATACGCCGTGGCGGAAGAGTCAGGGTTTTCCCCGCTGCTGATCGTCAGCATGCAGAATGTGGGCGGGGCCATCGGAAACATGGTAGGCGTACACAACATCATCGCCGCCTGTGCCACCGTCGGACTTTCCGGACTGGAAGGCGAACTGCTCAAAAAGAATCTCATCCCGGTATTGATCATGGGGCTCATGGTCGGAATAATCGGGATGATACTGGCCTGAATTTCAGGAAGCTTGATTAGGGCAGAGAAGACTCCTGCACATATTCGTACTCCACGTCAAGCGTGATGTGTTCTCCTGAAAGCTCAAACAGGTGGATATGCTTGTTTACCTGCCTTGCCTCCTGCTGTGTAGGATTAAAACGGAAAGAATCCAGCAGTTCCGGGGTTTCGTCGTCTTCCAGTCTCACGTAAAGATCCAGCATCCAGGGCGTATTCCCCATTGGCAGGGAAGCCGGCCATAAACCCGATTCGAGGGGAAGCTCATATTCGTCGGGCAATACAAGCGGAGGCAGCGACTGGTGATCACCAAACCAGGCAAATGGATCAGCTGCCGGCCCCATCAGCCAGATAAGTTCTGTATTTTTCTCTGAATCTGAAGGGAGCGACTGTTCAATGGTTTCGTCCATCTCTTTAATGACAATCCGCCTGAACATCCGGTGGGAAGCAATCACAAATTGCTCGGTGGAGTCTTCCTGTCCGTCTTCGCCCATCACAGTCAGTTTCGCACGGAACCGGTAACCAAGAGCCGGGGTCTGAAGGTCAGGGGTAAACACAGGGTTTTCTTCTGTACTGGTGGCGGATGACCCGAACTCCCAATAATAAGACACAGCGTTCTCACTCAGGTTGTTGAATACAACGGGCTCCCCGGCCTCATACCAGGTTTTTTCCACTTCAAATTCAGCCACGGGAGCTTTGGGAGGTTCTTCTTCCTGTTTGTCGTCACAGCTGGCTATCACGAACAGACAGAGCATACCAAGGGTAATGTAATTTCTTGTTTTCATGGTCATAAAGTTTAATTCTTGTTTTCGGCGGCAAATATAATATCCATGTTGCAAAAATCCAAACTTTTTTTGGGAACCCCTTATAGGTCAGTTATGTAACTCAAACCCCTTATCTTTGCAGTGCTTAAATATGACAGAAGAAAAAATCATAAAAGTAATCTGTCAACCAACAAAAATCGTATTTCATGTTTACCAATTTTAAAATGACCAGACAATTCGCATCATTGGGATGCATATTGTGCCTGACACTGATGATCCTCAGCTGCAGTGTTGACCGGGGTGAAAACGCCGGTCAGGATAAGGACACCGAAAGCCTGGAAGCGATCCTGGAACATTGGGCTGGTTCATTTATTGATAAGGTCAATAAGGACTACCAGGCTGCAGTGAACTTTACCTGCACGGAAAAGGATACGGAGTTCCACCTGCTATTCAGCGGGAAAGAATACAGCCTGTATGAGGGCCTCCACCCGGATGCCCCCTACACCCTGAAAGCCACATTGGCACATTACAACAGGATTTACCGGGGAGAGCTCACCGGCTTCACTTCCCTGGGCCGGGAAGATATATCAGACACCACCCCCCTGGATGTGGAATTCCATCAACCCATGGACGCTCAACTCATGAACGATTTTTTGTTTTTCGTTCAGCGTTTTTTCAATCCCTCTACGCACGACAAAGTGGTATTGGCGGAAGCGCACTCAAGGGTTGTACACGGAGGAAACGCCATTCCGCTGTTTTACCAGCAGACCGATGAAGTAGGTGTTCGGAGTGCCTGGTACCAGATCCATCCGGGTCAGCGGGTAAACGAACCCGGAGACACCAACCCTTTCCCTCAGTATTTTATCATTACCCGGGGGGAAGGTTTTGCAAGAATCGGCAACGATACCTTGCAGGTGAAGGCCAACGAAGCGTATTACATTGCACCGGGGCTGGATCATGTTTTCTGGACTGACGAAGACAACCCGATGGAGATGATATTTTTGGCCTGGGGAAAAGGGGCGTGATCGACATCAATATATCCGAAAAGCCTTCGTAAATTTACAATGCCAACATTGGCACCAAAACGAGCTACACGCGAAAATACCAATGATAAACAATATACCCACATGGCCCGGCAAACCTTACCCGCTGGGTTCCGTATTTGACGGGGAAGGCGTAAATTTTGCGCTGTTTACTGAGAATGCCACATCCGTTGAACTTTGTTTGTACGATGAAAACGAGAAAGAAACACACCGCATCCCGGTCACCGAACGTACCCACAACCACTGGCATGTCTACATTCCCGGCCTCAAACCCGGGCAGCAATACGGATACCGTGTGCACGGTCCTTACGAGCCTGAAAACGGACACCGCTTCAATCCGAACAAACTTTGCATTGACCCGTATGCGAAAGCGCTTAGCGGGATAGAAAAGTGGGATGATTCCCTGTTCGGTTACAAAGTGAGTGATCCGTCAAAGGATCAGTCATTCAGCACAAGCGACAGCGCCCCCTTTGTTCCCAAGAGCGTGGTGATCGATGACCAGTTCAACTGGTACGGAGATACACAACTGAAAATCCCACTGAACAAAACCGTGATCTATGAGATGCACGTCAAGGGATTCACCAAAAGATTTCCGGGCCTGCCCGACGAGATCCGGGGCACCTATGCTGCCCTGCGCCACCCGGATGTCATTGCCTACCTGAAAAACCTGGGAGTGAATGCCGTGGAACTCATGCCAATTCACCACTTCATCCACGACCACCACCTTGTCAAACAGGGGTTGTCGAATTACTGGGGGTACAACAGCATTAATTTTTTCGCTCCCCATCCTGAGTACTCAGCCACCGGCAATGCCGGGGTAGAACAGATCTATGAGTTCAAAAACATGGTCAAGTCCCTGCACGAAGCTGGCATTGAGGTGATCCTGGATGTGGTGTACAACCATACGGGTGAAGGCAATGAATTGGGGCCGACCCTTTGTTTCAGGGGCATCGACAACGCGGCCTATTACCGCCTTCCGAATGACAATAAGCGCCACTATGTGGATTATACCGGAACAGGGAACACCCTCAATACGGTGCACCCCACCATTCTCCGGCTGATCATGGACAGTCTCCGTTACTGGGTAACCGAAATGCATGTAGACGGGTTCAGGTTTGACCTGGCGTCTGCACTGGCAAGGGAATTCAGCGATGTGGACAAGTGGGGCTCCTTCTTTGATGTGCTTCACCAGGATCCCGTATTGTCGCAGGTGAAGCTCATTGCCGAACCCTGGGACATAGGTGAAGGAGGTTACCAGGTGGGAAACTTTCCGCAGGGATGGATGGAGTGGAACGGACATTACCGGGATGTGATGCGGGACTTCTGGCGTGGCGAACGCCAGAAACTGGGCGATTTTGCCTGGCGGCTGACAGGCAGTTCCGACCTGTATTATGACGATTGGAGGCGCCCGGTGGCAAGCATTAACTTCATCACGGCCCATGACGGGTTCACCATGCGCGATCTGGTATCCTACAATGAAAAACACAACATGGCCAACGGTGAAAACAACCGCGACGGTGAAAGCCATAACCGGTCATGGAATTTCGGCGTGGAAGGCCATACCGAAGACCCGGACATCAATCACCAGAGGAAAAAACAAGTGAGGAATTTCCTGAGCACCCTGATGCTCTCCCAGGGAATCCCCATGCTGGTGGCCGGTGATGAACTGGGCAGAACCCAGAACGGGAACAACAACCCCTACTGCCAGGACAATGAGATATCCTGGATCGATTGGGAGAACATGGACAAGGATCTGATGGAATTCACCGCTCAACTTATCCGGATGCGAATGGAGCATCATGTGTTCACCCGCAAACAGTGGTTCAAATACAAGCCGGTAAACGGGAGCAAGGTCAAAGACATTGAGTGGTTCCGCCCTGACGGAAATATTATGACCATTCATGACTGGGAAAACGGCGGGGATCAGGCCATCGGTGTATACTTCTCGGGCGACGGCATTCCCGGAAAAACATACGACGGTAAGGAACTGAGGGATGATGATTTTTATCTGATCTTCAATGCCCACCATGAAGAGATGCCCTTTGCCATGCCGCCCGAAGACTGGGGTAAATCATGGATGCTGATCATGGAAACAGACAAGGGTACATTTGACCAAAATGGCCTGAAGACCTTTCAGGCAGGTGAAGAGCTCAAGGTAAAGGAACGCTCCGTGGTTTTACTGCAAAGCCCCAGGAACAGTTCCTGACGTTTGCAAGCCTTAGCTTGTGACAAAACCTTTTCCCGCCACCAAACAAATCACACATAATCCACCACAAAGATGCAGGCAGATTTTTCAGCCAGAAGACCGGGCGTGACTTTTATCCCGGAGGCAGACCCCCTGGTTCGCGTGTGGGCCCCTTATGCACGCAAACTTAGCATGGAGGTTGAGGGAAAAGCTGCATTGCATCTTCAGAAAAAAGACTACGGTTTCTGGGAAGCCTCATGCCCAGGCCTGCAGGCTGGAGACCGCTACGTGTTCAACATCAACAACAAAAACCGCTTCCCCGACCCGGCATCCCTTTCGCAGCCCGGGGGAGTACACGAAGCTTCTGAATGCATTGACTTACAGGAAATCCGTAAAATCAGGGACCTGCAGTGGCAGGGCATCCCACTGCAGGAACTGGTCATTTACGAACTGCACGTGGGTACGTTTACCCCGGAAGGCAATTTTGAAGCGGCCGCGCAAAAGATTGACTACCTTGCCACACTGGGAATCAATGCCATAGAGATCATGCCGGTGGCGGCTTTTCCCGGTTCACGCAACTGGGGCTACGACGGGGTCTTCCCGTTCGCGGTGCAGCAATCATACGGAGGTGCACAGGCCTTTGCAGAACTGGTCAGGGCCTGCCATAACAAAGGGATTGCCGTCATCCTGGATGTGGTGTATAACCACCTGGGGCCGGAGGGGAATTACCTCAATGCTTACGGGCCTTATTTCACCGGAAAATACCACACTCCCTGGGGCAAGGCGGTCAACTTTGATGATGCCTGGTGTGACGGGGTCAGGAATTATTTCCTGGAGAATGCCCTCATGTGGCTAAGCGATTTTCATGTGGACGGATTGCGGCTGGATGCGGTACATGCCATCAAAGACATGAGCCCCCGGCATTTTTTGCGCGAACTCAGCGAACACGTGGTTGCACTGAATGAACAGACCGGAGGCAGGCATTTCCTCATCGGAGAATGTGACCTCAACGACACACGGTATATCACCCCGGCCGGCCAGGGAGGATTCGGGCTAGACGCCCAGTGGTGCGACGAATGGCACCATGCCCTGCACGCCCTGCTGACAGGCGAACGGCAGGGGTATTATGCGGATTTCGGAGGGTTGGAACACCTTTGCAAGTCGTTCAATCATGCCTGGGTGTATAATGGAAATTATTCTCCCCACCGGAAGAAAATGTACGGCACCCCCACCACCGATCAGCCGGGTGAACGTTTCGTGGTGTTTACCCAGAACCACGACCAGGTTGGCAACCGTATGAATGGAGACCGGCTCAGTGCCTTGCTGGATCACGAAAGCCTCAAACTGGCTGCCGGCGCTATGTTTCTCAGTCCTTTCATCCCCATGCTGTTCATGGGAGAAGAATACGCGGAAGACAGCCCCTTTCTTTTTTTCATCAGCCACGGCGACCCCCATCTGCTGAATCAGACCCGCAAAGGGCGAAAACGGGAATTCCGTGATTTCATCAAAAATGCGGAGCCCCCTGATCCTGCCGCCGAAGAAACCTTTGAAGCATCCAAACTGAAGTGGAACTGGCATGAAGATATCGGCAAGCAGCAGATGCTTGCATTTTACAAAAAGCTGATCTCCATCAGAAAACAGGAACCCCTGCTGACCCCGGGTAACAGGTCAGGCACACACACTCTTGGTGTGGACGGGCACGAGGGGCTATTGCTATACAGAAAGGGGAATGATGAAACCCTGGTCGCCGTAATGAATTTTGCCGAAAAAACCATTGTGGTGCCCCTGGAGAACCTGTCCCACAAAAAACCCTCTCTCCTGCTCTATTCAGCCCATGCGCTATGGGGCGGACCCGTCAATAATGATGCAACTCCCTTAATTGCTGATGGAGACGGGTTATCCGTAAAGGCAGAAAGAAGGTCGATCGCCCTATTTAAAATGATTTAAAAACCACCCATGCACAACCCCGTATCCACCTACCGGATTCAGTTTCACCAGGGATTTACCCTGAAACAACTGGCCGCGCAAAAAAAGTACTTTACCCTGTTGGGGCCCGGCACCATTTACGCCTCCCCCCTGCTGAAGGCTGTTCCGGGGAGTGAGCACGGATATGACGTGATCAACCCCCTTGAAATGAATCCCGAAACAGGCAACCTGCAGGATTTCAAACGCCTCACCGGGGAATTCCAGAAAGCCGGGATCGGGTGGCTGCAGGATATCGTTCCCAATCATATGGCTTATCACCCGGGGAATGCCTGGCTGATGGATGTCCTTGAAAACGGAAGCCGCTCTCCCTTCCATGCTGTTTTTGATTTTGAACCGGGCGTGCCCGGCCCCGGCAGGCCCCTTATGGTCCCCTTCCTGGGTAGCAGCCGTGAAGAAGCGATCCGTAACAAAGAGATAAAACTGGGATGGGAAAATGACAATTTCTGCATCCGTTATTTTGATCAGGTTTACCCATGTAATCCCGGTACTTTTTCAGCCCTCCTGAAAGGGCATGACGGCACAAAGGAAGACACAACCCTGATCGAAGGCATCCTGAAACAATACAACAGTGACCCGTCAAAATTAAAGGAAATCCTTGACAATCAGCATTACACCCTTTGCCACTGGCAGGAAACCGAAAAACGGATCAATTACCGTCGTTTTTTTACCGTCAACGACCTGATCTGTCTGCGCATGGAAGACGAAGAGGTTTTCCAGTCCTGGCACCGTTTAATGGCACAACTGCTTCACACAGGTCATATCAACGGGTTCCGCATCGATCACGTGGACGGGTTGAACGATCCCAACGGATACCTGCAATGGCTCCGGAAATTATCGGGCAACAATGCCTACATCGTAACGGAAAAGATCCTGGAGCAGGACGAAGACCTCCCGGAATTCTGGCCTGTTCAGGGAAGCACAGGGTATGATTTCCTGGCCATGGTCAACAACCTGCTGACCAACGTCCGGCGAACCGCCTCACTGAAGAAATTATTCAGGGACGTGACCCATATCAGGACCCCTCCGGCCGAACTGATCTATCAGAACAAAAAGATGATTCTTACCACCCGGATGCACGGTGAGTGGGACAACATTATGGCGTACTTCGACCGGCTTGGTTTGATGGATTACGAAAAAGAGGGGGTCACCAAAGAAGAAATAAAAGAGGCCATCGGGGAGTTTATGCTTGCCTGTCCTGTGTATCGCCTTTATCCACGAAGGTTTCCCATCCACAGGCAGAACAGGAAACAAGTGCGGGAAATAATAAAAACCGCCCGGCAGCGAAACCCCGGCATTGTTCCGGCCCTGGATATACTGGCCGGCGTTTTGCTATCCCGGGAACGAAAGAACAGCGAAAGCACCGGTAAAGTGAGGGCCTTCTTTACACGCCTTATGCAGTTTACCGGACCGCTGATGGCCAAAGGGGTGGAAGATACTTCCATGTACCAGTACAACTCCTTTATTGCCCACAATGAAGTGGGCGATGCCATCAACGCAAAGGGCATCAGCGTGTCGGAGTTCCATCGTCAGATGAAAGCCAGGCAGGCAAACTGGCCCCTGACCATGAATACCACAAGCACCCACGACACCAAGCGCGGCGAGGATGTACGGGCCCGCCTCAATGTAGTCAGTGAACTCACCGTTGAATGGGAGTCGAATGTGCACCGCTGGATGCAGATGAATCAAAAGCTCAAAACCAGACTGGAGTCGGGGTTGCTGGAGCCTTCGCTCAGCGTGGAGTATTTTATTTACCAGACCCTTCTGGGTACTTTCCCATTCAACGGAAAGGTGGATAATGAGTATCTCGATCGCATCGACCAGTACCTGGTAAAAGCCCTGAGGGAAGCCAAGCGGAAAGTAAGCTGGCGTGATCCCGATGAAGCTTATGAAAATGCCGTTTGCAGCTTTGTCCGTATGATGCTGGATCCCGGCCATGATTTCCTGCAGGCATTTTTACCTTTTCAGCAGAAAATCGCCTGGCGGGGCGTGGTAAACTCCCTCACACAACTCACCCTGAAATGTACCTGCCCGGGAGTACCGGATATNTACCAGGGCACGGAGTTGTGGGATATGACACTGGTAGACCCGGATAATCGCAAGAAGGTAGATTACAGCAATCGACTCCGGCTGTTGCAGGAAATGCAAAAGGAGTACCAAAAAGGAGCCGCGGAGATGATCCGTTCACTTTCCCGGAACCCGTTTGACGGAAAGATCAAACTGTGGCTGACCTGCAGCTTGTTGAATCTGCGAAAGGAGAACCCGGATCTGTTTGAAAAAGGGGGCTATCTTCCCCTTAAAGTGGAAGGAAAATACCGGCGGCACGTAATGGCATTCGCAAGACAGTGGGAAAAACAGTGGCTGATCGTGGCCGTACCCCTGATTACAGCACACCTGTCTGATAAAAAGGCAGGTGAATATCTGTCTGAGGTGGATTGGGACACTACCCGCATTATCCTGCCTGACAAAGGCCAGACAAGCTGGAAAAATTTACTTACTTTGAAGAACCGTAAATTCAGCGGCAATATTCCGCTGGCAGAGATCTTTTCTGAAGCATCAGTGGGTTTAATAATGAAAGAATAGGTCAGGGTTTACAACAACAGTCAACACACAGCCCGGCCCTGTCCGGCTCTATTAATACAAATCAAGCAGACAAGAAGGCATGATTGACTTTTTTCTTCACAAACCAGACAATGAATTCGCTCCGGACAACACAACCCATATCCTGACACACAACGATGCGTATCAGTTTCACCGTACGCTGCCGGGATATGCCCCTACCCCCTGCCTGAACCTGCACCGCCTGGCAGAAAAGTACCATACAGGACAGCTCTTTATCAAAGACGAATCAAAGCGTTTCCACCTGGAGGCTTTTAAAGCCCTGGGCGCTTCCTACGCCATCCACTGCATCCTGGAGCAAGATGGCAACATCGACACCTTCTGCACAGCCACAGACGGTAATCACGGAAGGGCTCTTGCCTGGGCATCGGCCAGTGCCGGGAAAAAATCGGTCGTTTTTGTGCCGGATCACACGGCAGTGGCCAGAATCCGGGCCATTGAACAGGAAGGAGCAGAGGTGATCCGGGTTGACGGAAATTATGATGAAGCCTGTGACCGGGCGGCGCAAAGCTGCAGCCGGGAGGGCTGGCAACTGGTTCAGGATGCAGCCCGGGACGGCTATGAGGAGATCCCTGCTCTGATCATGGCAGGATACCTGACCCAGTTCCGTGAGCTGGAAGAGGAATTGCATCTTCCGGGAAAACCGGAGGTGGATATTGTCTTTCTCCAGGCTGGGGTGGGCAGCTTCGCGGCTTCTGCCATTTGGTATTACCTTGACAGGTATGGCCCGGACCGCCCCAAAATCATACTGGTGGAGCCTTTTGAGGCTGACGGGGTGCTGACCTCCTTCCGGGCCGGGAAGAGAGTGGTGCCGGATAAAAGTTTTAAGACCATGATGGCGGGGCTGAATTGTGGCATACCGTCTCCGGGGGCGTGGAACATCATCCGCAGCGGCACGGATGCCGTGGTCAGTATCAGTGACCATTTTGCCGCAGAAGCAATGCAGGCATTGTATCATCCGGCAGGAACCGATCAGCCTGTCACTGCAGGAGAATCCGGAGCAGCAGGTCTTGCCGGATTTATGGCCGTCATGGCCGAGGAAAAGCTGAAGCCCGTCAGAGACCTGCTCCGGATAAGCCCGGAATCACGCATATTATTTGTGAATACTGAAGGAGCCACCGATCCGGTAAATTTCCGGTCAATTATATCAAAAACAGCATAACCCTGCAGCTTAAACAGTAAATTTGTGACAGCGATTTTATGAAACTCAATCCCTACCTGGCCATTATCATTGCCGCCACCATCGGCGGATCAAGCGGCGTTTTCATCAAAATGATCGACCTCCCGTCCACCTCGATCACATTTTTCCGTATGGCGATACCAGTGTTGGTGCTTCTGGCCTATTTTCACTGGAAAAAAGTCAAACTCTTTCAAGGCAATTACAATATCATGCTGGTGGCTTCCGGGCTGAATGCCACACGAATGTTTTTATTTTTCGTGGGATATCTCTATACCACCATCGGCAATGCGGTGATCATCCTGTTTACCTGGCCCATCTGGGCCTCCCTGTTCGGGGCCCTGTTTTTGAAAGAAAAGGTATCCCGAAGGACAGCCATACTGATCGGGCTGGCCTTTTCCGGCCTTGTCATCATGTACATGAATAAAGAGATCAGCTTCGGGAACCAGGACTTCATCGGAATGATTGCCATGCTTGGTTCAGCCATTCTGTTCTCCATCACTGCCATCATTTTCAAAAAAGAACTGGTCAGATACAGCAAAACCGAAACCATTTTCTACCAGAACCTGCTGGGAGCCATCGTTTTTACCCCCTTTTTATTTTTAAATACCCCGGCTCCCACCCTGCCCCAGATCGGCGCAGCCTCCCTGTACGGATTTTTGATCGGTATCGCGGCATTCGTTCTGTTCTTTTATGCCCTGAAACAACTCAAAATGAGCCATTACTCCCTGTTTACCTACTGGGAGGTGATTGCGGCCGTGATGTTCGGTGCCGTTTTTTTCAATGAGTCCATCACACCCAATATGATCGTTGGTGGTGGACTGATCCTGACTGCAGGCATATTGCTGAGAAAACAAAAGGCGACCGTTTCTGCAGACAAGGTAAAATAATCTGTGTGCAAATCCGCACAAATACTGTTCATTAACGAACATATTCACCTTTACTCATTCGCTAACAATCAATCCTAACTCATTATTTATCTTTTTCTTATAGCTTTCGGCCTGATGCTTGATGTAAAATTGACAGAATGTTTTCCATCTATTAAATACCATTACCATGACCAGGCTGTCAGTTTTTCTCCTATTGCTTTTTTGCTCCACCCTCCTGTGGTCAACAGATCATGCAGCCAAACATTATCAGGCAACCCGCTTGTCCGGGCCACCCCCTGAAATTGACGGAGTATTGGACGATCCGGCCTGGGAACAGGGCGAATGGACCGGCGACTTCATTCAGTTTGAGCCCTACAACGGACGCAAACCCTCTCAGCAAACAGCGTTCAAGGTGTTGTTTGACGACAACAATCTTTACGTGGCCATCCGGGCTTACGACAATGCTCCCGACAGCATCGTGAAACGGCTGACAAGGCGCGACCAGACCGAAGGGGACCATGTGGCCATTGGTTTTGACAGTTATCACGACAAGCGTACGGCTTTTGTTTTCGGAGTCAATGCAGCCGGGGTCAAGTATGACCTGATCATCTCCAATGACGGACAGAATGAAGACAGTTCATGGGATCCCAACTGGTGGGTACGCACAGGCATTGATGATAAGGGATGGGTAGCAGAAATGCGCATCCCGCTCAGCCAGCTCCGGTTTGAACAACAAGGAGAAGGCTTATGGGGTGTGCAGGTATTGCGGGAGACGCACAGATACGGAGAAACTTCTTTTTGGTCACATATTCCCAGTGATGCACCTGGCCTGGTGCACCGGTTCGGAACCCTGGGGGGATTCAACGGGATCGAACCCCGAAGTGTATTTGATGTGACCCCCTATGTGGTTTCCTCCGCAGACAGATATCCCGCTGTGAAAAGCAATCCTTTTCTTGATGGAAGCGACCACAATTACAAAATGGGCATGGATGCCAAAATCGGTCTCAGCAGCAATCTTACCATGGATTTAACCATCAACCCGGACTTTGGCCAGGTGGAAGCCGACCCTTCTCAGGTAAACCTGACAGCTTATGAAACGTTTTTTGAAGAAAAGCGCCCGTTTTTCATTGAGGGGAGGAACATCAGCAGTTTTAACCTTGGCATTGGCAACGGCAACAACGGCAACGACAACCTGTTCTATTCACGGCGGATCGGCCGCCGGCCCCAGGGCCGGATAGCCGTAGAGAACGGTGCCCACGTGCACACGCCGGGGTTTACCAATATACTGGGAGCGGCCAAAATGACGGGAAGGACAGAAAGTGGTCTTTCTGTGGCAATCATTGATGCCGTAACTGCCGAAGAACAAGCGGAAATTGCCCTTTCCGGCGAACGTTCGTTTAAAACCGTAGAGCCGATGACAAATTTCTTCGTCGGCAGGCTGCAACAAGAATTCAACAACGGCAAAAGCACGATCGGGGGGATGTTTACCAGCGTGCATCGCAGAAACAACGACAACCTTTCAGAACAAATGCACGGAGCAGCTTATTCGGGCGGAATGGATTACAGTCGTTATTTTGGCGACAGGACCTGGCTTCTCAGTGTCAATGGAGCGATGAGTCATGTAACAGGAAATGAAGCAGCCATACTTCGCACACAACATTCCCCTGCCAGGTACTTTCAGCGACCCGATGCCTCACACGTGGAAGTGGATTCCACAAGAACCTCACTTACCGGAACAGGCGGCAAGGTTCAACTGGCCAAAACCGGTGGGGGCCACTGGAATATCTTCTCGGCCGTTACCTGGAAGTCTCCTGAATTTGAGCTCAATGACATCGGCTACATGAGAGAAGCTGACCAGATTCTTCAGGTCATTGCAGTTTCTTACCGGGAATGGGAACCAAAAAGCTTCTACCGTTCCTATAATATTGGGATGAACCAGTACACCATATGGAACTTCGCCGGCCAGAACCTGTTGAAAGGATGGAATGCAAATGGCTTTATCAGGTACCGGAATCACTGGACAACCAATTTCGGCATTGATTACAATTATGATGTCGTATCTGCCAACTTGTTAAGAGGCGGGCCGGCATTCCGGATGCCCGACCAGATAAATTCATGGTTCGGAGCCAGAACCGACAACCGCAAAAACCTGGTGGCAAGCATCAGCGGAAATCTGGGGAAAGGCAGTGAAGGATCCCGTGAAAGCCGGAGGATTGGCCTGGGACTGACCTATCGCCCGCTGGACAATCTGAATATGTCACTGAACCCATCCTATTATAAAAACACTCAGTCGTTGCAATTTGTCAGCAGAACCAGTCATGGAGAAATCCCCCGTTATGTGTTCGGTCAGATCAAACAGGAGGTGGTCAGCTTTTCATTCAGACTGAACTTCACCCTCCTGCCTGACCTGACTTTACAGTATTGGGGGCAACCTTTTGTGGCAACGGGAAATTATTCCGATTTTAAATACATTACCGATCCGATGGCAGAAAACTTCGAAGACCGTTACGCATTGCTGGGGCCCGATCAGATTACACTGACAGACGGCATTTACCGGGTAGATGAGAACCTTGACGGCAATACCGACTACCAGTTCAGGAAACCAGATTTCAGGGTGCAGGAGTTTCTGTCCAATTTGGTCCTCCGCTGGGAATACAACCCCGGGTCAACCATTCACCTTGTATGGAGCCAGAACCGCTCAGGCTTTGCACAAAACGGGAACCTGCAATACGGGCGCAGCATGGATGACCTTTTCTCCATTGAAGCACACAATACCTTCCTGATCAAAATGACCTACCGTATCGGGATGAGATAAACCTGATAATGAACCGGTTGTCGAAAAACCCTGACATTGTAAAATCAAGATTCTCCCTGCGAATTTCCATCTGGCTGCTGGCTGGATGGAATTTTTTTTATAATTTAACGGGAACTAATGATCCCGGCCTTTGTCGCAAAAGAAAATACTGACGCATGGAAAACACTACAAACGAAAAAAACACACAGGAAAATCTGAGGGTATTAATGATTGATGCATCCAACGCGTATTACCGCATCAACCGTTACCCGGTAGGGCCTTTTTTCGGCCCGGTAGACCTTGGCATTCACCTTGCCCACAAACACAATAGCCTGAACGTGGGAGCAGGCCTGCTTGCCGGATCCATCTTTCCGGGTTCTAACAGGCTAATTTTCAGTGGTATTTCTCCCTCCTGGCACGGGTTCTTCATTTCCTCCATGGGTGGAGCAGCCCTGGTTTTCGATAACCTGGGTGTCAACATGTTTTCCATTATCGGAAAGGCAGAAAAACCTTCCATCCTTTACCTGAACCGTAATCATGGAGAAGAAGTGGAGGTGGAACTCCATCCGGCGGATCCTTTGCGCGTCTGGGAAACGGGCAGAGGTGGCGTATACGGGGTGATGCAGTATGCCCTGGATCATTTTGCCTACAGGTATGAAAAGGAACCCAGGGTGCTGGCAGTGGGACCTGCATCCCTTTATACCGACAACGGGGCCGTCGGATCCGCGCCGGTAAAGCGGGGGGACCTCACCGCCGTGGATTGCTGGGCCGGAAGGGGTGGTTTTGGCAGCAAGTTGCTGAAGCAGCATAACATTGTCGGGATCATTTATGGCGGCACATGGGTGGATGAAGATTTCCGTGACCGGAAAGTAGCCGACCAGTGGTTCCACGACAGGTATGAGAAAAAGATGGCTGCCAAAGACCTGGAAGCCACTACCAAATACCGCTATGATCCGGCCTTCAATACCGGCGGAACCTTCGGGGTCAACTTCGCCACCATGGCCGAACGCATCATTGCATTCAACTACAGAACCCTTTACATGAGCAAGGAGGAACGTCTTGATCTGCACAAGCGTTTTATTGTGGATCACTACCTCAAGCAGTTCAACGAGGAAACCATTGAACCCAAACAGCAAAAAAACTGCGGGGAGCCTTGTGTGGCAGTGTGCAAGAAAATGCACAACCATTTCAAGAAAGACTATGAGCCTTACCAGACCATGGGGCCGCTTTGCGGGGTGTTTGACCAGCGGGCCGCCGAACTGCTGAACGGCAAGGCCGACGCCTACGGATTCGATGCAATTTCCGTGGGAGGGGTTCTTGCCTGGTTGATGGAATGCATGGTTGACGACCTGATCAGGCCGGAGGAACTGGGGGTAAAGGAAAAACCAAAATTTTCTCCGGATAATTTCGATGTGGTCAAAGATTCCATGCATAACGCGCAGATCGGGGCCGCTTTGCTGGATGAGATGGTCAGGGAAAAAGGCAAGATCGACCTGTCACTGGGCGCACGTAAACTGGCCAGGCATCTTTCACGCGAGAAAGGGGTGGGCGTAATGGACCGTTTCATGCATATCGGGTTCGCCCGGCATGGATGGATGGTGCCCAACCAGTACTGGACACCCGGTGTACTCTCGCCCATGGCCATTATGGGGAAATACTACATGGTCTATGGCAAGGATTTCATACCACCCCGTGAGCTGGGCCGGCAAAACGCCGCCAGGATGATCCAGGAACTGATGATGGACAACCTGGGGTTCTGCCGTTTCCACCGTGCCTGGGCGGAGGAGATCATGCCGGA
>SL_3KL_010_SEDDRAFT_10002630_pt1 | contig 16393 bp, 13 predicted proteins | sample SodLakKL_010_SED_2_FD_10381 | JGI IMG/M metagenome (IMG submission 10381) | reverse complement strand
GACGCAGGCCGGCATGGATTACCGACGGGATTGGGGCTGGGTCGAGGCTCGTTCGCGACTGCTTCGTCAGCGGGGTGACCGCCGCCTGGATGTGGGCGGCCGCTTGGGAATTCTGGAAGGGCAAAGCGATGACAGTAGCTGGTCCATCCACGAGGGTGGTTTTTTTCTTGCCGCCGGCAACCACGGCTCCTTGTGGGGTGCCGCTTGGGACCGGGTCAGTCTGACGCGTGATGCCGGGGGCCTGGAAAACCTCGTGTTGGGTGGTCAGCAGGGCCTGGCCAATACCCGGCGCAGTCGGCCGGGCCAGATATTCGATCCGGCTCTGCCCATGGGGGTGATGAGTGGTCGCGAGTACGAGGGTCAGTCCCTCTACATTCGCAATCCTTCCGACAGTCTGCGGATTTTCTATCGGCGTCATCGCATGGGCCTGGATGCGGCCGACGAAGGCGACTGGCTGGCCCTGCGGGGTATTGAGTTTGGCGCCGGTCTTGGGGATCGCCGCCTGCCCCTGCCCGAACTTCGGGGTGTACGCCTGGAAGCAGGCATGGCGCTGGTACAGGATAATCCCCTGCCCGATAGGACACGCGCCTGGGTTAACTTGCGCTATGATTGGTAAGGGGCTTTGAGTTGCCCCGTCCGTGAATTGTGTATCCTGAATCGTGAATCGGAGGGTGGCGTTAAAAAAAACGGGGTGCTCGTGGCAGTCCGGCTTCGAAGGTGAGGTGTGAGGCGTGAGGTGAAAGGCCGAAGCCTGCGGCTTCCGCGCTGTCGCGCGAAGGCCGACCATAGGCCGGCCGCTGGACGCCGAAAGGCGTCCGTTTCTTCGCCTCACACCTTACACCTCACTCCTCACGTTCGAGGTCGGGCCCCTTCGGCAGTATCCAGCCCTTTTTACGCCGACCAACTATGATTGGGAGTAAGGCCGCGTTCGTTAGTGGCAATTAAAGTTTGACAACAATCGATCGAACCGAGGGAGAGAGAAAAATGAAAATGAAACACATGTTCGTTCTTTTTGCTGCGCTCAGTCTGTCGGCCTGTGCGGTGACCTACACTGCTGAGGAGTATCCGCTGTCGGAGGAACGCATTTCGGAGTTTAATGTGCGGGGTAATGTCACGGTTCGGGGTGCCTATGATGAACCCCATCCGGTCAAGGTGACCAACATGAACGCGGATCTCAAGCAGATCAGTGATCAGATGGCCTCGCAGATGAGTGATGAGATTCAGCGCCGACATGACGGTGCCTCGGGCAGTGACAAGGAGATCACCGTTCGCGTTACTCGCATGGCCATGGTTAACCGCTTTGTCTACAACGAAGGCCAGATTAATGTGGAACTGACCTTGGGCAACGGCGAGACCGTGAGTTATGAGCGGCGTAACGGCAGCGCCGGCGTTGTCGACCGTGTGCTTAACGGCACTATCGCCGTGGCCATCATCGAAGGTCTGGAGAATGACACGGTAAGGGCCTACCTTGCGGAGTGATTCTCCAGGGAAAGCAGCTACAAGCCTCAAGCTTCAAGCAAAAACCTCGCCGTGCCGGCTTTAAGGGTTTTGCTTGAAGCTTGAGGCTTGTAGCTTGTAGCTGCTTTTCAAAAGCCGATTACGATTACGACAGCGATTACGATTACAGGCGACAGGCTGAGGGGTAGGGGATCCTATCCAGGCGTCCCTCCCGAATGGCTTGCTGCTGCTCTCGCCACCAGCACCAGTCGAAGATCCGGCCATGGTTCTCTTCCAGGATGCTCATGTGGGACGGTTTCAGACCCATGAAGCGAGGGAACTGTTCGGGAAAGACATCCCCCGACTCTACGGCGTAGGTGGTTTCGGCGCTAAGTTCTTCTTCATCTGAGCGCGAGGGCGGGATTCGCCGGAAGCGGCAGTCGGTGAGCAGGCTGAGCTCATCGTAGTCGTAGAAAATGACTCGCCCTGTTCGTGTCACGCCAAAGTTCTTGAGCAGCAGGTCTCCGGGGAAGATATTGGCAGCGGCCAGGTCCACGATGGCCTGTCCGTAATCCTTGAGCGTGGCGGCGGCCGTTTGTTCGTCGATCTCCCGCAGAAAAAGATTAAGCGGGCGGACCCGTCTTTCCACATAGCAGTAGCGGATGGTGACACTGTCTTGGTCCACTTGGATGGATCGCTGGCAGTGTTGCTGCAGTTCCTCCAGCAGCTCCTCCGATAACTGCTTTCTTGGAAAGCGCAGATCGCGGAATGATTGCGCATCCACCAGGCGGCCGCCTCGTTCATGGCTGAAGACCAGCTGGTACTTCTCCATCACATGTCGCCGCCCGAAGGGTTTCTCCGGCCCGAAGCGGTCTCGTATCAGCTTGAAGACCAGCGGGTAGGAAGGCAGGGTGAAGACCACCATCACCAGACCCGGGGTGCCTTCCGCCAGTTGCATCTGCTCATTCGGATTATCCAGTAGATGGCGAAAGAAGTGGCGGTAGCGCTCGGTCTTGCCCTGCTTGATGCGCCCGAGGATGGTGTAGAGTTCATCCAGAGGCTTTCCGGGCAGCAGGCTCTTGAGGAAAAGCACGGTGTCGGTGACAGTGGGCAGATCTGCCAGGAAATAGTTGTGGGTGTAGCCGAACAGCACGCTCAGTGAGCGGGCATCGGTGAGCAGTGCATCGGCATGGACCTGGCCTTTGTCGTTGCTCAGGGCCACCACGCAGGGCAGCTGTTGTCCGTCAGTCAGGACCCGTCCCACCAGCCAGGCACGCCCGTCGCGGTAGAAGACGGGTTCCAGTAGTTCAATGGCGTGCACGCGGTTCTCTCCCAGATCGGACAGCTCTGACATCAGTCGAAGGCTCAGACGCCTGGCGTCTTCATCCCGGGATCGCCAGGAGCAGCGAAAGCGCGGGTGATGGAGTATTCGTCGCCAGCAATCCTGGAGGGCGGCTTCATCCTCGCCGGAGACGGCGAAATGGTGTTGTGTTACCGGGTGGGTTATCTGCTCTCCGGGTTCGATGTCCAGAGCGATGAACTCGATGGCCGGGTCCACCCCCCGGGTGCGGAACAGTCGACGGCTCAGGCTATTGAAAAAGGTCTTGTAGAGTTCAGCATCCAGTTTTCCTCCCAGCTGGACAGCATAGGCCCGATGGATTTGTGTCCATAGGCTCCGTGACAGCAGGCGCCCTCCCAGCCTTTGCTCCAGGCGAGCGTGACATTCCCGGATACAGTGGTCATACAGGGCCAGGCGCTCCATGGCGTCGGCATGCATGCCGGCCCGGTCTCCCTGCTCGAACCGCCTTCGTCCCCGCCGACTGATGTCGCCAAACTGTTCGTTATAGTCATTGAAGGCATCGTGAATAACCGCTGCAGCCCGCTCGGCATCGGGTGAGGATGGCTGAGCTCTGTCCGTCATGCCGGCTCCTCACGGTGCCATCGCAGGTAGTAGCTGATAGCCAGCCAGTCATAAAGCGCATGAATCAGTATGGGCAGAAGTAGATTGCCGCTCCACAGGAAAATCAGCCCCATGTAGAGCCCCATGAGTGTGGCCATGATGAAATAGGCACGCGTAATGGCATGGGCCAGACCGAAAAGCAGGGCCGTGATCAGGATTGCGACTGGCGCGTTGAACCAGTTGCTCAGCGCAATCTGAATAACGCCACGAAACAGCAGCTCCTCACCCACCCCGGCAAGAATCGATAGCGGTAGGGCCCAGTGAAAACTGCGCCCCCGGAAAAGGCTACCCAGCATTTCCCTTACCTTGGACTCCAGCCCCCGTGCCCAGGCGAAACCGAAGGGTATAAGCAGCAGGTAACAGGCAAAAACAAAAGCGGTGCCGAGGAGGACCTGAACTGGCAGTAGTGGGGTTAATTCCATGTGCGCCAGCAGTGGCTGGCCCAACAGCCAGGCCAGAATCACTGCCAGGGGTATGAGTGATGCCTGGAACAGGACGGCCGCCGCCATCGGGCTGACAGTGGATTCGTTGTTTTCCGAGGTCACGCTGGCTCCTCTTGCCTTGTGGTGGATGTAACACGGGGGCTTGTCTGGAGTGTATCTGCATGCCTTGCCACATGGCGAGTCGCGGCGGGAGAAATGCTGGTGCTGCGAGACCCGCAGGACTATAGTCAGGGCAGGAAGGGGCGTGTCCTTGAGGCAGAGCGTACCGTGAGTGGGTGGAGTGCATGGTTTAGTGGATCGCGGTCGGCGATGGCCCGCCTGTCGCCCCTTCGCCGCGTGCCCATTTCCCTGAAATCGGCGGTGTGGATGGGGCTTGGGTTCATGATGCTCCTGGCCCCTCCGGCTCTGCCTGAATCATCCCTTGTGGCCATTGGGCAGGGCGCAGAAGCGCCGCTAGGTGAGGTTGAGCAGTCCTATCTTTCCGCACGTGGGCCGATTCGGATCTGTGTGGATCCTGACTCGATGCCCTTTGAGGCCATTCGTGACGGGGAATATGTGGGCATGGGAGCCGATTTCATGGCTCTGATGGCTACTCGGGTCGAGCTGGAATGGGTGTTGATACCGACGGAGAGCTGGTCGGAATCCCTTGACAGGGCCGAGGCCCGTGATTGTGATGTGCTCCCGCTGGCCATGGAAACCCCTCGTCGTGCCGGCTTTATGGATTTCACCACGCCCTATCTGGAGACGCCCTCCGTCATCGCCACTGACATCAATCAGCACTTCGTGGATGACCTGGCTCTGGTCGCTCATCAGCCCCTGGGAATTATGCGGGATTTCAGTTTTGCCGAAATCTACCGCGAGCATTATCCGGGTATCAATCTGGTTGAGGTGGACAGTTACGAAGTAGGGGTTACCAAGGTGGTCAGCGGGGAGCTGTTTGGCATGCTGGGTGATATGGCCAGTATTGGACATGCCATCCAGAAGACCCGTGCCTCCAGTATTAAGATTGCCGGGCGTATTGAAGGAGATTCTCTGCTGTCTGTGGCTACCCGAAATGATGAACCGATGCTCAACCATATCTTCGAGCAGCTGGTTCAATCCTTGTCATCGGCCGAGAAGCAGGCCGTCATCAATGAATGGTATTCCATTCGCTATGACATGGGCTATGACTACAGTGCCATGATTAAACTTGCACTGGTCTTCGTTTTCGGCACCATGATTATTCTTTTCTGGAGTCAGCGACTGCGTATCCGGAATCTGGAGTTGCGTGCTTCCAATGTGCAACTGGCAGAGCTGAATCGTCGAGATCCACTGACCGGTATTCATAATCGCATTCATTTTGATGATCGACTGGAGCATGCCCTTGGTTTGTGTCGCCGGGAGAAACGCCCGCTGGCCATTGCTATGGTAGACCTCGATCATTTCAAAAAGATCAATGATGATCATGGTCATGCCTTTGGCGATCATTGCCTGAAACAACTGTGTGTGATAATGCAGGGCTTGTTTCAGCGGGAAAGTGATACGGTGGCGCGCTATGGGGGTGAAGAGTTTGTGATTCTATCTGAGGATGGGGACAGGAATCGCTTTGTTCGACAAGTGGAACAGTTTCGCCGTCGGGTAGCAGAAGCACCGGTTCAGTACGAGGGAGGCAGTGTGAACATGACCATCAGTGCTGGTGTCTGGTCCGCGGTGCCCGATGCCGGGGAAAGCGGCAGTGATTTTCTTCGCAATGCAGACCTGGCCCTGTATGAGGCCAAGCATCAGGGGAGAAACCGGGTGGTGATCCGCAGCCGCTCTTAAGGGCTTCCTGATGCGTTCCTTCGCATCAGAGGGTCCCTACTATTATAGCTTTCCTAACTGCACAGCTGGTCCAGCATGGTTTCCTTGTTGATGCCCCGGCCAGAGGGTAGGCCGGCTTCCCGATCCTTCAGCCAGCTTTCAATGTCTTCCAGTGTTTCCCTGGCCCGGCTGTCCCGTGTCAAGAAATGCCAACCGTCGGGATAGTAAGCATAACGCCAGGGTCCATCGGCTGCGCCCCCGGTTCTCTTCAGCATGGCGCAAATGGCGTCGGTGGGTATCACTTCGTCTTCACCGCCATAGAGGATCAGGGAAGGCAGATCACTCTCGCCAATGGCTGACAGGGCCGCGCTCATCAATTCCGTCAGGCCATCCAGTGCGTCCACCCGCGCCTTGTGAATGACCAGAGGGTGCTCATCCCAATAATCGGCCCAGTCCGGATCGTCGGTAGGCTCCACTGCGACCCAGTCGGCACTGAGTTTCATGCCGGGAGTCAGCCGCAAACCAAGCCAGAGTCCGAGACGCTGATACCAGGGCTGAGTATCCCTGGCCCACACCGCTGGTGCCATTAGGATGGCGCCTTTGAGTTTGGACCGTGGTACTTCGCTGAGAGTCAGGATGGTCACTGCCGCCCCCATGCTTTCACCCAGAAGAAACAGTTCCTGATGAGGGTAACGGTCACGTAACAGTTGCAGCGCAAGGTGAGCATCAGCTACCAGGGCTTGGTGGCCCGGCCAGATGCCCCTTTGCTCGGTGCCGCCAAATCCACGTTGATCATAGGCGTAGACCGCAGTACCCCTGGCAGCAAGATACTCGCCCAGCACCGCATGGGATTGGCGAAAGTCGTTGAAGCCATGCAGGGCCAGCACGACCCGCTCCGCATCGTCATCAGGCTGCCAACGGCTGAGTGGCATGCGATAGCCGTCAGCCGCTACAAACTCCGTGTCGCTCAGGGTGGGTTCTTCGGTCCCGGGGCCGGGTGTCTGCACTTGGGCGCCGGCGCAGCCAGCCATCGGGCACAGGCTCAGCAGCAGGGCAAAGGCAGCGATGCGTGGGATTGTCTTGCCTGTTTCAGGATGCGTTTGCAGCACCTTGAGTCACCTTGAACATGAGGTTACCGCCGGCGAACACAGTTTCGACCGGCCCGTTTGGCGTCGTAGAGAGCTTCGTCGGCGCGATGCAACAGTCTGGGCCCCGATTCGATCCGCTTTTCCAGGCACGCCACGCCGATGCTGGCCGTAACTGGAATGAGGCCAGCTTCGGTCTTGAAGCTTGTGGCGACAATGCGTTCACGAATGGCTTCGGCAATGGCGATGGCATCATCCCGGGTGGCGCCGGGCAGCATGATGCCAAACTCTTCACCGCCCAGGCGCCCCACCAGGTCATGTTTGCGTCGTCGTCCGGACAGTCGTGGCGCTAGCGTGCGCAGAATTTCGTCGCCGACTGCATGGCCGTGCTTGTCATTGATGGGCTTAAAATGATCCAGATCAACCATGAGAACTGATAGCGCTTCGCCGCTGGATCGCACATCTTCCATGACATCCTTCAGGGCGCGCATGAAGCCCCGCCGATTGAGTACGCCGGTGAGCGAGTCGCGGAAGGCCATCTGTTCCAGTACTTCCTGGCGGCGTTTCTGGGAGCTGACATCGATGGAAACGGCCGAGATTCGAAGCAGTTCACCATCCTCGTTCTTGTGGGCAATGAGGGTCGTTTGCACGGGTACCACTTCGCCCCGGGTATTGCGGAAGCTCATCTCGCCAATCCAGTGACCTTTTTCCATGACCGTCGGCAAGGCGGTGTCGATCAGGGTCTGGAAGGAGTCATCGGTGTGCACCCGACGGGGTTTGAAATCGTCCAGAGGATCCACCGTGCTCAGGCCGAGGATCTTGCGTCCGGCCTGATTGAGGTACATAAGCCGCCCATCCGATGCGCTGATGCCGACGATGGCCGGTGTAGCATCGATGATCTCGTAAAGATGCTGGCGGGATTGCTCAGCCGCCTGGATCTGGCTGATGTCTTCCACAATACCATCGATAAAGGTCTCACCATCCTCACCAAGACGTCGTCGCACGGTGAGGCGGTAAACCCCGGAATTGCCCTTTAGTGTTTTTAGTCGGACGATTTCCTGGTGCCAGTCTTCTGCCTGTTGCAAGCGCCGGATGAAGCCTTCCCGATCACCCTCCTTGGCATAGAGATCACTTGCGGGGGTTGCAAGCAGCTGCTGTTCGGAATCCGCCTCGGTAATGCGCACCATCTCCCGGTTGACTGACAGAAATCGCCCCCCTTCGTCCGTCTTGCTGCGATAGAGGCCAACCGGCAGGTTGTCCACGATATCGTCCAGCACCGCCAGCTCCCGCTCTTGATCGTTGCGGGCGGTAACATCGTGAATGATGGAAAGCAGGTAGGTGCGTTGATTCAGAGTGATGGACGAACTGAAGACCTCCACATCACGGATACGGCCGTTGGCCAGCCGGTGTTGAAAATGGAAGCACTTGCGTTCGGCTTTGCGGGCTGCCTGCATTTCCGCGCGGACTTTGTCTTCCGGCAGGGTGTTGAGGTCGAAGATGCGGAGGTCCAGCAATGCATCCCGCTCATGGCCGTAGAAGTCGATGGCGGCCGGATTGGCATCCACTATCGCGGCGGTATCCGGGTCGAGCAGAAGCTTCACGGCCTGGCTGCCGTGGAATATCTCCTCAAACAGTGTTGCCTCCGGATCCCTGCCCGCCACCATGGATTGCTCCTGATTGCCTGTGTGGATACTACGGCCTCGGGCACACACCGGCAATGTCTACCCCACTGGCGCGGGGCCCGGTGGGGCTGATAGATTGCAGCAGGGATTCGGGTCTGTCGTACATCAGATAGAGGGGAATGGGATGGTTGTTGCCACCCTGATTGTTTATCTCGTGGTTCTGTTGGGCATTGGCGTTTGGGCGCGCCAGCGTGTGGACGACAGCGCAGACTTCCACCTGGCGGGTCGGCGTCTCGGCCCCATTGTGGCTTCCCTGAGTGCCTCAGCCAGTTCCTCTTCTGTGTGGACCCTGCTGGGCATGAGCGGCGTCGCCTGGTTGTGGGGGTTGCAGGCGGTGTGGCTGATTCCGGCGGTGGTGTCCGGTTTCGCCATTAACTGGTTCCTGGTGGCGCCGCGCCTGCATCGGCAGAGTCACGGCAATCAGGCCCTGACGCTGGTGGACTTTCTGGCCCAGGATTGCGCCCCGGACATGCGCCGCCGGCTGCGCTTGCTGGGGGCGGCACTGATCCTGTTCTGCTTCACCCTGTATGTCGCCGCTCAGTTCCAGGGGGCGGGTACCGCCATTTCCAGTGCTGCACCCGTGGAAACAAGCACCGCCATCATGGTCGGCGCGGTGATCGTGGTGCTGTATGTCTTTCTCGGCGGCTTTTGGGCCGCCAGTGCCACCGATGCCCTGCAGGGGGCCATGATGCTGCTGGTGGCGCTGATCCTGCCCTATGTGGCCCTGTTTGCGGTAGGTGGACCTGCCGAGCTCTGGGCAGGACTCCAGGCTCTGGAGGAGCCGGGGCTCCTGCGTATTGTGGACCAGCCCGGTCTCGTCATGGCCATGATCTTTGTCGCCGGCTTGTTCGGCATTGGGCTGGGCTACCCAGGCCAGCCTCATGTGGTCAATCGCTTCATGGCCATGCGTTCGGCCTCGGAGATTCGATTGGCCCGCAATGTGGCCCTGGTCTGGGCAACCCTGATCTATATCGGCATGGTGATTCTGGGCTGGAGTGGCCGGGTGTTGATGCCGGAATTGGCCAATCACGAGTCGGTGCTGCTGGAGCTGAGCCTGTCCTTGTTGCCGGCGGTGATCGGCGGGATTATTGCGGGCGGGGTCCTGGCAGCCATCATGTCCACCGCCGACAGTCAGTTGCTTGTGGCCAGTGGTTCGGTCAGTCACGACATCTATCGCGGTGAGCATTCGGTGCGACTGGACCGCCTGGTGGTGCTGATCCTGGGTATTGCCGCTGCGATGTTGGCCCTGTTCGTACCGGCGACCATTTTCGACCGTGTCCTGTTTGCCTGGCAGGTGCTGGGCAATGGCTTCGGCCCCCTCTTGTTGGTCCTGCTCTGGCGGGGCCCGGTGGCCGACGCCTGGCGTCTGGGCGCCGTGCTTACCGGCGCCGGCCTGACCATTCTCATCAGTTTCTTCCCGGATGCCCCCGGCAACGCCGCCGAACGCCTGCTGCCTTTCTTCCTCTCTCTCACGATCGCCTTCCTGGGCTGGAAGAAAGCCGTTACTTATCAGGAGCGAGCTCGCGCTAAGGATTGTTAGGGGAAAGGCCAAGTCAAAACCGGCCTCACGCAAAGTCGCCAAGATGCAAAGAAAATCAAGATCAAAAGCGAAAGGCGGGCCTCTCGCAAAGGACGCAAAGGAGCGCTAAGAAAACCAAAAACATTTTAGGTTTTGAATTCCTTGGCGTCCTTTGCGCTCTTTGCGTGAGGCAAATCTTTTCGCCTTTTATTTTCTTTGCGTCTTGGCGTGAGGCCGCATTTGAATTGAAGCTCAACGATTGGTCAGGCGCAGTTCGATGCGGCGGTTGCGGGCCCAGGCTTCCGGGCCGTCGGTTTCATCCACCGGTTGATGTTCGCCGAAGCCGGCGGCCGCCAGTCGCTCCTCCGCCAGGCCCTGTCGTGACAGGTAGTGGACGATGTTAAGCGCGCGGGCCGTGGACAGCTCCCAGTTGGAGGGAAAGCGCTCGGTGCGGATGGGACGGCGGTCTGTATGCCCCTCCACCTGCAACACCCACTCAATGTCATCGGGTATGCGCTCGGCTACGACCTGAAAGGTCTCGGCCAGCTGATCCAGGGTCCGGCGGCCTTCGGGGCCGATCTCGGCCGAGGCGGATTCAAAGAACAGCTCCGACTGGAAGCGGAAGCGGTCACCCACGATTTCGATCTCGTCTACATCGGCCAGGGCTTCGCGCAGGCGACCGAAGAATTCGGAACGATAGCGATCCAGTTCCTCGACCTTTTCCGCCAGGGCGATGTTCAGGCGCGCCCCCAGGTCGGCAATCTCGGCCCGTTGTACCGCCATGGTGGCTTCGGAGATATCCAGGGCCTGGGACAGGGCCGTCAGTTGTTCGCGCAGGGCCCGGATATCGTCCCTCAGGGCCGCCACCTGTGCTTGCGCTTCTGCCGACAGGGCTTCCTCAGTGGCCAGAGCGTCTTCGGTCTCCGTCAGATCGCTTTCCAGCACCACAATCCGGTCTGCCTGGCTGGCCAATTCCCGCTCTGCTTCGCTGAGCTGCGTTTCCCGTTCTGCCAGCAACTCCGCCAGGCGTTCCCGGGCTGCCCGGCTCAGGGCCAGTTCGCCAGCCAGGGTGTCACCTCGCCGCAGGCTGGCGTGCAGGGCACTGTCGAGTTCGCTCACACGGGTTTCCAGCTGCTGCCGCTGTCGGCGCTCCATGGACAGGGTTTCGGCCAGTTCCGCGATTTCCTCTTCCAGCGCCGCCAGGGTCTGGTCCCGGTCGTAGAGGGTTTCGCTCATGTAGAACTGGGCGACCACGAAGAACAGCAGAACGAACACGAACACCAGCAGGATGGTGGCCAGCACATCCACGAAGCCCGGCCAGATATCGAAGCCCGCTCGTGAGCGACGCTGACTGCTGAACATGCCTCAGTCTCCCTGCTTGTCCGGCCCGGATTGCTGGTGGCCGATGGTGCGGGTCAAGAGCCGGATTTCTTCCCGCAGGGTATTGAGGAGCTGTTCCCGGTCCCGCGCCATTTCACCATGGAGCTGTTCCGTGGCACGGGCCAGCTTGTGGATGCCCTCGCCCAGGGTCGCGTCCTGCTGCTGATCCTGCTCCTGACTGTCTGCCAGGCGTTCGAGTATGGGCCGCAGTTCGCCCTGGCTGCGGGTCAGGGCCGACAGACCCTTGCGTTCGCTCTGGCTTTGTTCCGTCAGACGGGCCAATTCGCCGGCCAGCTCGGTCAGGCGAGAGTCAGCGGCGCGTCTGTCCTCCTCGGAACGCTGCATGAGTCGTTGCAGCTGCTCCAGCGAATCGGCGGTCTGTTCCAGCAGGGCCTGGATATAGGCCGGCACCGAGGCCTCCTCGCCGCCGGCCAGCGCGCCGCTGGTGAGGCGGGTCTGGCCCGAGAGCCATTCCTCCAGATCGTTATAGAAACGGTTCTGGGCGGTGGCCGCCTGCAGGTCGATGAAGCCCAGTACCACCGCACCGGCGAGACCGAAGAGGGAGGAGGAAAAGGCCGTGCCCATGCCGCCCAGTGGGGCTTCCAGCCCGGCCTTGAGGTCCTCGAAGAAAGCGGCGGCGCTGCGATCCTCGATGGACAGGCCGGAAATCACCGAGCCCACCGCCCGCAGGGTATCCAGCAGCCCCCAGAAGGTGCCGAGCAGGCCGAGAAAGACCAGCAGGCCGATGAAGTAGCGGGACAGGTCGCGGGATTCATCCAGTCGGGAACGCACGCCGTCCAGCAGCGCCCGCAGGGACAGGGTGGAAAGACTGAAGTTTTCGCCGTTGCGGCCGGTGAGCAGACGCGCCATGGAGCCCAGCAGGCGGGTCGGGGGGCCGTCCCGGGTGTCGTCGTCGCCCTTGCGGAAGGTCTGAATCCAGCGTTGCTCTGGCCGCAGGATGAGCACCTGTCGGAAGTTGATCAGGATGCCGACCGCCAGCACGACCAGAATCAGTCCGTTGAAGACCGGGTTGGCCTGGAAGGCCTGTTCCAGGGGGCGGGCCAGAAGCAGGGCTACCACCGCCACCGCGGCCAGAAAGACGCTCATCCAGATCAGAACACGGGCAGGGTTGCGCACGATGTTGCCTCCTGATTGTCGGGAGCCCTGTTGCTAGCTGCCAGTCTGTGCGTTTCGCCGATAGGAGACAAGCAGTCAGTTTGCGTTGGGGCTGCTAGAATGGCCCTTTGTTCATGACGATGCCTCGGATTATCAGGCAAGCCTGCCTTCGGCGAGGCGCGTTCACTTCCGTATCAGAGAATAGTTGAAGGGGCGAAGCAGGCGTGGATGCCGGTTTCAATATGCAGGAAGGCAGGCTGCAGTGCCTGGGTGACTGGCGATTGCCGGCTGTGGCCGCGGTGGAGCCTGATCTGGATGCCCTGTCCCTCGCCACCCTGGACGCGCTGACGATTGATACCAGCGCGGTGGAGGCGCTGGATCTGGGGGGTGCTCGTCTACTGCAGCGCCTGCGGGAGCGCGCCGAGGCCGCCGGCATCACCACGGCACTGGAAGCCGGTGATGCCCATCGCCGACTGCTGGATCTGGTGGCCGATGTACCGGACGCGCTGCAGACATCGGTCCGTCGTCCTTCCCTGCTTGCCATCATTGGCGAGCACAGTATCGATCATGGCCGCGAACTGAAGGGCTTTCTGGCCTTCGTGGGCGAGACCAGCAGTGAGGTGCTGCCGCGCCTGTTTCGACCCTGGACCTTCCGCGGACGCCGTCTGATCAGCGAGCTGGAACAGACCGGGGTGTATGCCGTCCCCATCGTCGCCTTGCTGACCTTCCTGGTGGGCATGGTGATCGCCTATCAGTTGAGCATCGGCCTGCAGAGTTATGGCGCCACGATATTCCTGCCCGAGCTGCTCACCACCACCATACTGCGTGAGCTGGGGCCGATGATCGTGGCCATTGTGGTGGCCGGGCGGACGGCGTCGTCCTTCGCCGCCCAGCTTGGCACCATGAAAATCAATGAGGAAATTGATGCCTTGCGCACCCTGGGCATCAGCCCCTTCGACATGATGGTGTTGCCCAAGTTTGTGGCCCTCCTGATCGCTTTGCCGCTGCTCACCATCCTGGCCAATGTGGCCGGCATGCTGGGCGGTGTGGTGGTGACCTGGATTGCCCATGATCAGGGTCTGGGTGAGTTTCTCGGTCGCCTGCCCCAGGGGATGGGTGTACGCCACCTCTGGCTGGGTTTGGCCAAGGCGCCGGTGTTTGCCGCGATGATCGCCCTGATCGGCTGTCATCAGGGTCTGCGGGTAGAGCGCGGGGCGGAAGGCGTGGGGCGTGCCACCACCACGGCGGTGGTCCAGGCCATTTTTGCAGTGATTGTCATCAACGCCGCTTTTTCAGTCATGTTCAACGTGCTGGGGCTGTGATGAATCAGGATGCCCAATCCAATCAGGCGACAGCGGCCATCCGGGTTCGCAGATTGATGAATCGCATGGGCGATACCCTGGTTCATGATGGCCTGGATTTTGACATCCAGGCTGGGGAAATCATCGGCCTGGTGGGCGGCAGTGGTGCTGGTAAGACAGTCCTGCTGCGTACCTTGCTGGCCTTGCGGGAGCCTGAGGGGGGCAGTATTGAGCTGTTCGGCCAGGAGATGGTGGGCATCGGCGAGGTGGAACTGCGCCGCCGCCGTCGCCGTATTGGCATGCTTTTTCAGCACGGCGCTCTCTTCGGTGGGCTGACGGTACTGGAGAATGTCAGCCTGCCTCTGCGCGAGCACACGACACTGTCCCCAGCCGTGATTGAGGAACTGGCCCTGATCAAGCTCAAGATGGCCGGACTGGATCCCTCGGTGGCGGGGCTTTACAGCGATGAACTCAGTGGCGGCATGATCAAGCGTGTGGCCCTGGCCCGGGCGCTGGTCATGGATCCGGAAGTGCTGTTTCTGGATGAGCCCACCGCAGGCCTGGATCCGGTCAATGCGGCGGCCTTCGACGAACTGATTCGGGAACTGAGCGAGCTGCTGGGTCTTACCGTGGTGATGGTGACCCATGATCTTGATGCCCTCTGGCAGATTACTCACCGGGTAATCTTTCTGGGCCGGGGGAAAGTGCTGGCCGACGGGCCGGTGGCGGAGATGAACGCTTCTTCCATACCGGAAGTGGCTGCCTACTTCTCCGATCGACGCAAACAGAAGGAAGCCTGACATGGAAACTCGCGCCAACCATACCCTGACCGGGCTTTTTGTGGTGGTGTTCGCCATCATTGCCGTGTTGCTGGGTCTGTGGATTGCCGGTGAGTTGCGCCAGGGTGACACCCGGCTCTATACGGTGATCCTGGATGAACCCGTCTCCGGGCTGAATGAAAACTCCACCGTGGTCTTCCAGGGGGTGCCGGTGGGCAAGGTGGATCGTCTGGCCCTGGACCCCGATAATCCCGCCCGGGTGCGAATTACGGTGGCGCTGGCCGCCGATACGCCGGTGCGAGAAGACACCGTGGCGGTCTTGCGCTCCCAGGGCGCCACCGGTGCCATGCGCCTGGAGATGGAGGGGGGCGATGCCGATGCCGGACCACCGCCGCAGCCGGAAGGCGAACCCTATCCGGTGATTGCTTCCCGGCCATCGTTCTGGGCGCGGATGGACAGTTCCGTGGATGAGGGGCTGGACACCTTTGGCAAGCTGGCGAAGCAATTGGACCGTTTGCTGGACGACGAAAGCATTGATGGCCTGAACGAGACGCTGGCCAATCTGCATCAGTTCAGCGAGGCCCTGGCTCGCAATACCGAGCAGGTGGATCGTGTCATGGGCAATGTTGCGACCATGTCGGAGCAGCTGCCGGAAACCATGATGCGGGTGGACCGGGCCTTGCTGGCTTTCGAGGAAATGAGCCGCGGTCTGGAGGCCACTGGCTCGGAATTGAGTCAGGCGGCGGAAAAGGGGCGTGATGGTTTGGGTCGCTTTAGCGAGCAGACCCTGCCGGAACTGGATGCCCTGCTGCTGGAGCTGCATCAGCTGAGCGGCAGTCTGAGATTGTTGAGCGATGAATTGTCGGAACATCCGGAAATGCTGATTTTCGGCCGACCGGAAGTAGAGCCGGGGCCGGGGGAACGGTAAACGGGCGCGCCACGCCGCGCCCCTCGTGAGCGTGAGCGTAATCGTGATCGTGATCGGGTTTTCACGAGCGACGAGCGGCGAGCAGCGAGCAAAAAAGACGACAACCTCGCCGTGCCGGTTTTTAGGTTTTGCTTGTAGCTTGAGGCTTGTAGCTGCTTCTCAAATTCCGATCACGATCACGACTACGATCACGCTCACGAGGGCAGTGCCACACTGATGGTTTTGGGGGTTGAATGGAGACATACATGCGCGTACGGACAACACTGATTTTGCTGCTGCTTAGCCTGGTGATGGTCGCTTGTACCATCGGGCCCGAGCGAGAGAAGGCACCCAGTGTGCATCTGCTGGAATGGCAGGGTGAGCTGGACCCGGCAGGGGAGGCGCTGGCGTCTGGTTTGCAGATTGCCGGCCCCAAGGCCTATCCCGGTCATGGTTCGGCCAGAATGGCCTATCGCCAATCGGGGCGGGAACTGCGTTATTTTGCCAACAATCGCTGGGTAGCCTCGCCAGCCGATCTCATCGGCGCCGCCCTGACCGAGGCCATGGCCGACAGCGGCCTGTTCTCGGATGTAGCTGCTCCCGGCAGTGCCATCCGCATGCCCTATCGCCTGGATGTGGATGTGATTCGTCTCGAACAGCACTTCGATGACGACGGCAGCCATGTACGCCTGACGCTGCGATACCGCCTGGTGGATGCCGGCAATGGCCGGAGTCTGGGCCACCTGCGCCAGGACCTCCGGCAGGACGCGGGTTCCGGCGATCCGGCTGGCGGCGTAGTGGCGGCCAATGAGGCCCTGGCGGAGAGTATCCGGGCGTTGGTGGCGACGTTGCCGGAATGGTTGGACTGAGGCGCAAGGCCGGCGGAGCCGGCAGGAGCAGGGAGCAGGGAGCAGGGAGCAGGGAGCAAGACGGTTGCGATTGTTTTCTTGTGGGAGCGGTGTCCGCCGCGATTAAGGCTTCGGCGAAGCCATTTTCGCGGCGGAC
>SL_3KL_010_SEDDRAFT_10002629_pt1 | contig 16393 bp, 21 predicted proteins | sample SodLakKL_010_SED_2_FD_10381 | JGI IMG/M metagenome (IMG submission 10381) | reverse complement strand
TGCAGGTTCGATTCCTGCCGAGAGCACATAATTAAAACGAAGTGAAGAAAAGTAAAAGGTATTTACCTCAGGTTTACGCTCAAATGTAAGCAAAAAGCCCAGCGTCCTCAATGAAAGACGCTGGGCTTTTTATACAGTTACTCTGCTTCGCTATTTATTAAATCTATCTTCAACAACTTTCCAATTTAAATTCTCAAAATAATCATCTATGTACTGTCCCTTACCACTTGGTTGATAATCATAAACAAAAGAATGTTCCCACATATCAAGTGCCAAAATAACTTTTAATCCTATCAAGTGTCCCAACTGTTGTTCATCCACCCAAGCGTTCAAGAGCTTATCTTCTGTTGTATCGTAATATAAAATAGCCCAACCAATACCACGAGTTTTACCCATATGTTTAAATTCCTCCAACCACACATCCACAGAACCCCATTCTTTTGTAATAGCTTTAACTAAATCTCCATCTTTATTCATATCACTCGCTCCGCCTTCCAATTGAGAAAAGTAGTACTCGTGATTCCTCATTCCATCAAATTCAAAACCCAACCTTCTTCGCAATTCCCCTATTTGATAAGTGTTCTTATCCCTATCCTCTGACAACTCTTTTATTGAATCAAGAATTAAATTAGTATGTTTAACATACCCTGAATAAAGCTTTAAATGCTCCTCAATACTTTTCTTTGACATTCCCTTAAGCTCTGGAATATTAAATTGTTTTTCTATATATGACATATATTTTTTATTAACTCTTAAGACGTTTATTTTAACCCCTTATTACTTTATTTCAAAATCATTATATCTCTCCTTTACTTCACCCCACTTCACTTCTACGCTATCAACCCTTGAAGCTGGAGGACCTATTTTCACCTCTTCTGTAAATTTTTTAAGGCTCTCCTCTTCTCCTAACGCTCTAATATACAATCTCCCATCCGCTAGATTCTCTGCAAATCCAAAAAGACCGTACTTCTTGGCAATTCTTTTAGAGAATGCCCTGAAAGTAACACCTTGCACTATTCCACTTATATAAATATCAACTTGCTTCATATACAAACACTTTATCGCACATAACCAATATATCAAAAACACTCCTTTGTTGGGAGTGTTTTTGTATTTTCTAAAAATTAATTTATTTAGCTGTCTTATTCACCATTTTGGTAATACGAGATTTTTTACGTGACGCGGTATTTTTCTTTATCAATCCTCTCTTTGCAGCTTTATCAATGGCCTTGTAAGCTTCAGGAAGAAGTTTTTTAGCCCCCTCCCCACCTTTCTCCTTAGCAATAGAGTCCTTCACGGCCTTAGTCGCTTTATTCATACTCTCTTTTCTTCTTTTGTTGAAAACAGCTTTTTTTCTTGAAGCTCTTAGAGCTTTTTTAGCTGATGATGTGTTTGCCATAAGCGAGATATTATCGCACTATTAGCAAAAACGCAAGAGCGATAAGAAAAAACTTCCGAAAAAGCTTAATTTCAGCTATGATAAGCATAATGATAGGACAAATAAAGGGAGACATTTCCCGCAAAGGATTAGGTTGGATAATTGTAAATACAGGAGGGGTTGGATACAAATTATCTATATTAAAAGAGCTCTACGAAACTCTCTCTCTAGGAGAAGAGATATCTCTATGGACACATCTCGTTGTGAGAGAGAACGCTTTAGATCTTTATGGTTTCTCCGAACAAGAAGAATTGTCTTTTTTTGAACTTTTAAATTCTGTTTCCGGCATCGGACCAAAGACAGCTTTATCTATACTAGATGCCGCTTCTGTACCCGCCCTCCGACAAGCAGTAGTATCAGGAAAAACAGATCCTCTGACAAAGGTTTCTGGTATAGGAAAAAAGAATGCTGACAAGATAGTTTTGGAGTTAAAAGGAAAAATAGGGGCAGAAGAGGGAGGTAAAAATGTTAAAGAGGATGACGTTGAGGTGTTTGAGGCTTTGGTTGCTTTAGGATACTCAGATAAGGAGTCAAGAGAGATAATAAAACAAATACCAGAAAACGTTGAAGGGACATCTGCGAGAGTCAGAAAAGCTTTGGAAGTATTGGGATAAAAATAATATGTCTATTAGAAATTTAATTCCAAATAAATTATTAAATATCGGAAGATATCCATACCACTTTACCCTATCACTCTTGGGAGCTTTGCTGTATGGATTCCCTTCAAAAAAAATAAAAGTGGTTGGTGTTACAGGAACAAAAGGAAAATCCACAACCGTTGAAATGGTAAACGCTGTTTTGGAAGGTGCTGGATACAAAACTGCAGTTTCTGGAACAATAAGATTCAAGATTGGAGAGAAAAATAAAAGAAATATGTACAAAATGACAATGCCAGGAAGATTCTTTACTCAAAAATTCTTAAGCCGAGCAGTAAAAGAGAATTGTGACTATGCAGTAATTGAAATGACAAGTGAGGGAGCAAAACAGTTTAGACATTTATTTATTAATCTTGACGCCTTAATCTTTCTCAATCTCTCCCCAGAGCATATTGAATCTCACGGATCATATGAGAAATACCGAAATGCAAAATTAAAAATAGCAAAAGCTTTAGAGAGATCTTCCAAAAAAGACAAAGTTTTAGTAGTTAATAAAGATGATAAGGAAAGTGATAAATTCCTATCATTTAATATACCGAAAAAAATAACATTCTCGGCAGAAGAATTAAAAGACCTTTCACTTGAAAGAGGTATAGAATTTACGTACAAAGGGGGAAAATTCCACTCCCCCTTACTTGGAGCTTTTAATGCTTCCAACATCCTCTCGGCAATAACTTTCGGCGAGAGCCAAGGGATAAATATAAATGGAATGGTAAACTCCATCGCATCTCTAACTTCCATAAGAGGGCGCGTGGAGAAAGTTGAAAAAGAAGACTGGCAAAATTTTGATGTAGTGGTGGATTATGCCCACACTCCAGATTCACTTCTAAAATTCTACAGCGCTTTTAAAGGAAAAAATAAAATATGTATTCTTGGAAATACTGGCGGAGGGAGAGATAAGTGGAAAAGACCAGAGATGGGTAGAATTGCTGAGGAGTGTTGTGGCGAGATTATACTTACTAATGAGGATCCGTATGACGAGAACCCAATGTCTATAATTGAAGATATGAAAAAGGGAATGCGAGGAAATAAAACAAAAGTTATTTTAGACAGAAGAGAAGCTATACAATCCGCAATTAATGAAGCTTGTAATAAAAACGATAGTAATACGGTTATATTAATAACAGGAAAAGGTACCGATCCATATATTATGGAAGAGGGAGGCAAAAGAACTCCATGGGACGATGCTCAAGTAGTGAGAGAGGAGCTAAAGAAAATAAATGTCACTGCGTTAAAAAATAATAATGCCTGAATTACCAGAGGTTCACACCACAGTCTCACAATTAAATAAATTATTACCCAAACTCGCCATAAAAGACGTGTGGTCGGGTTATGATTCTTCATATTATTCAGGAAAAATAAATATTAAGAATAAAAAATATTTCAAAGAATTTAAAAAAGAAATTGTTGGAAGAAAAATAAAAAATGTAGACCGGTATGGAAAATATATACTCATAAACCTAACTGGTGGAGTTACAATTCTAACGCATATGAAAATGACCGGACATTATTTATTTGGCAAATACAGAAAATCGACAGCAAAAGAAAAAAAGAAGGGTGCTCTTGAGTGGATACCAGATGAGGAAGGCCCCCTCAGAGACCCCTTTAATAGATTTATTTATCTAGTATTCACTCTATCTAATGGAAAACATTTGGTTTTATCCGACATGAGAAAATTCGCAACGGTTTTCTCTTACAAAACAAAAGAAGTTCCTGAAGACGTTATGAACTTGGGGCCTTGTCCGCTAAAGAAAGAATTCACTTTCAGTAAATTTCTTGATGTAATGTCAAAAACATCAAATCAGCCAATCAAAACAACCCTAATGAATCAAAAAGTGATCGCCGGTATTGGGAATATATATTCAGATGAGATATTGTGGGCATCGGGAATAAACCCAAAAAACCAGACCCAGAATATCTCGCGAAAATATCTTTATGGGATATATAAAAATATAAAAACATTATTAAAAAAAGGAGTTTCTCTTGGAGGAGATTCAATGTCCGATTATAGAACCCCTGATGGAACAAAAGGAGGATTCCAATATCATCACAAAGCCTACCAAAGAGAAGGTGAGAAGTGTCCAAAAAGAGGATGTAACGGAGTAATAAAAAGAATTATTATAGGTGGCCGCAGCACCCACTTCTGCCCCGAGCATCAGAAGATGTTTTAATTCCAATTTGAACAATTTAAAATTTTACCTCCAAAAACCTACAATATAGAGGTTCAACCTCCATATGATTAGATTACTTACTTTAAAAGAATGTCATACGGTTTTAGGAATTTTATAATTATAAATTAAAGATAATCCCAGCTTTATTCTTGTTTTTTCTTAATTTACCACACTAATATTTATGAAACTGTTTTTATAAAGTTTTTACTTGATTTTTTATGTCTAATATGTATAATATATAATATTAATATATATTAATTTTTATTATGAACAATATAACTATTCCAATTCAAAAAGAATACTTAAAGACGATTGATTCCCTAATAGAAAGTGGTGCATTTGATAATCGGTCTCAATTCATCAGAACAGCTATTAAAAAAATGATTGAAGAAAAAGAAATTGAAGAAATCAAAGGAGCATCACACAGAGCATCAATGGGTGAAGTCTTTGAAGGTGATATTGATGAGTTAGTTTCTAAATATGCTTAAGGTTAAATATACCAAACCTTTTTTGAAACAATTCAAAAAACTCTCTCCAACGATTCAAAAGAAAGCAAAATCAGCAATCAAAAAATTTGGAAGTAGTCCAAAAGATAAATCATTAAAAGCTCACAAATTAAGTGGTGAGTTAAAAAATTTTTATTCCTTTTCTGTTGATTATAAATACAGGATTGTTTTTGAAATAAATAAAAAAACAAAAGTGATAAATTTACTCAAAATTGGAAACCATGAAGTGTATGAATAATCAAAAGAGAGTAATTGTCTTTGGTGTCTTTGATTACTTTCATCCCGGGCATTTATTTTTCCTTAAAAAAGCCAAAGAATTGGGGGGTGAATTATTCGTAGTTGTCGCACAAGATGAAGTTGTTAAAAATATAAAGGGAAATTTACCAGACAATGACATAGAGACCCGAAAGAGAAATATTGATAAACAAAATATTGCAAAAAAAAATAATTGAGGGGGATAAATTACAAGGTTCGTGGAGTGCATTAAAAGAACATACTCCAGACATAATTGCCATCGGCTATGATCAAGAAAATATGCACAAAGCTTTAATAAGTTTTTCTAAAAATTTATCCCTTCCGCCCCAATTGATAAAGCTCCCACCACACTATCCAGAAAAATATCATTCCAGAATAATTAAATTACTTAAATATAAATAAAAAATGATATCCTAATATACTGATATATCAGGATATTGGGATATGTGTTTGAATCTTGATTCGTTTTTAATTCGTTTTAGGATTTCAGATCTTCACGCTTAGCAAGTTAAATATTAAGAATACAAAAAAGGGCGATGCCGGCGGTGACTGAGACGTTGAGAGACTCTTTTTCTCCTTTCATTGGAATTTCTGCAATAATGTCGCTTTTTGAAAGTATTGTTTTGGAGAGACCTTTTACTTCATTTCCTAATATAAAAGCACAGTTTCCTTTTACCTTTACCTTTTTATAATCCACTGATTTCTCACTCTGCTCTATAGCAATTATTTTAAATCCTTCTTTTTTTAGCTTTTTTATAACTTCCGTAGGGCTTTTTTTATACTCCCAGTCAATACTCCTCTCAGCCCCTAGAGCCACTTTAGCAACATCTTTTCTCTCTTTTCCAAATTTATCTATTGGTTTTGGAGTGTATCCAGTAAGGAAAATCTTATCTACCCCAGCACAATCGGCAGTTCTGAATATTGAGCCCACATTGTGAGTACTCCTTATATTATGGAGGATTAAATATATTTTCCTTGAATTCATTGTTGATTTATACTATTCTTTTGCTATAGTTTCAATCTTTGGAGCTAATGAGAGAAATCGCAAGAAAGGATTATATTGAAAAAATAATCCGAGATAGAAAAATAAATATCCGCCCGTAGCTCAGCTGGTAGAGCAGTCCCCTTTTAAGGGAAAGGTCGTAGGTTCGAACCCTACCGGGCGGACAAGCGTATAAAACGCTATAACCCCAAAATAAACTTTTCAAATGAAATGGCTATTGGGGTATTCCCCCTTCTTTCTTCGTGGAGGATTTTTATCAAATGAAAATAATTTTCTCTAATTTCTTCTTTTGAGTAATTGTTGAGAAATTTTTTTGCTTTTCCGTAAACAAAGGGTTTCAGGCCCGCCTCTTTCGCATTTTTGGTATTGCTCGCCAGTGTTATGGTTTTGAAAAGCCAGACGGATAATGAATGCAATTCACTCACATCCTTACCGTCCAATAAAGCAGATTGAAAAAGAGTCCAGGCTTTTCCCCTCCTCCTTTCTCCTAAAGAATCAGTGAAAGAGAAAACATTAAATTCTTCTTTTTCTTTCTTACTTGATTCATTGAATTCTTGTATCTTTACCGCCCTCTTGGATAAAGTATTTATATCTTTAGCAAGTAATTTATCTTCAATTAGAATAAAAACATGAGGAGACTCTTGTATCTTTATCAGAGCTTTTTTTACAATATCTTTTGAATCAGTAAAATTCCACAGTCTTTTTAAAACCACGATGTAATTCCTTGAGAAAAGGCCTGCACTTTCTATTAATTCATTTAATTTATCAAGATTCCAATTATCCTCATCAAGCGAGAACATTTCTGCATCGGGCTTCTTTTCCAAAAGAGTCGCTACAAGACTTTTTAATTTCTTTTCTCTCTTTTCAATATTTTCACCATGTAAAACGTAGAGCATATTACTTTGTGTCCGTTTCTTTTAATGCATTCCAATTTCCGCCCCTTTTAATTTTTACATCAATAGGTAAATGGATGTCTTTTTCTTCTTTTAATATATTTTCCATTATTTTTTTTATTGTATTTGAAACCTCCTCCCTTTTACTGTCTTTTATCTCATATATAAGCTCATCATGAACCTGCATAAGCAATCTGACATTATTTTGCAAATCATTCTTTTCCAACTCTTCGCTTATTAGAACCATTGCTCTTTTTATAATGTCTGCGCTTGTTCCTTGTATTGGGGCATTTATAGCGGCTCGCTCAGCACCAGCTCTTATATATGGAATGTGAGAATTAAGCCCTGTAACATATCGCCTCCTGCCGAAAAGTGTCTCTGTATATCCTTTTCTATGAGCTTCTGTTTTTATCTCATCAATATATTTTGCAAGAGTTGAGAATTTTTCAAAATATTTATTTAAATATTCACGCGCTTCAGATTGTGTAGTGCCCAGATTGGCTTTCAATGCATTAACCCCCATACCGTAGAGGATACCAAAGTTTATAACCTTGGCTTTCCTTCTCATCTCAGAATCCACCTTGCTTGGAGAAACTTCAAGTATCTCAGATGCTGTTGCTGTATGGATATCCCCTCCTTCAGAGAAAACCCCATTTAACTTCTCATCCCCCGAAAGAATAGCTGCTATTCTTAACTCTATTTGAGAATAGTCAAAAGCAAATAGAGAATATTCTTTTTCGCTTATGAAAGCCCCCCTGATCTTTCTGCCTCTCTCTGAATTTACGGGAATGTTCTGTAAATTCGGATGATTTGAAGAAAGTCTGCCGGTAGTTGTTCCGGTTTGTGAAAATTCGGCACGCAAACGACCATCGGAGTCTGTCATTTTGCTTATAGGCTCAATGTAAGTTGAGAGAAGTTTTGAAATTTCTCTGTAAAGCAGAATGTCATCAATGATAAGGTGTTCCCCTTGTAATTTTATTAATTCGGATTCTTTGGTAGATCTGGCTCCGGTGGAAGTCTTTTTATGTCCCTTTATTAAAAGCCCCAATTTATCAAACAAAATCTCCCCTAGTTGTTTTGGAGAGCTTATATTAAATTCCTCTCCGGCTTTTTCCCATATTTCTTTCTGAACTTCCTCCATTTCTTTTGAATATTCTTTCTTCAGTTCAGAAAGCTTTTTTTTATCTATCAATACTCCAACTTCATGCATCTTATCTATAACTTTTATCAATGGCTTTTCTATTTTCTCGTAAATAAAAGAAAGTGAATTCTCTTTTATTTCTTTTTCTGCTTTTTTATACGCTTCAGATAAATTTTTGCTTTTAGTGAAATTTAAAATATCCTCCTCGCTTGGTTGGGTAAGATTGGAATCCAAAAGCCAGACCATAACCGCTAATTCTTTTTTCTTCTCACTGGGAAAATCCTTGTCTTTATCATTACTTTCTTCCAACTCCTTACTGTTTCCCATAGCTTTTTTAAATCTCTCAATCAAACTTCTAAAACCAAGATCCGAGAACATATCAAGCGCTTCTTTTTCATTATAAACTTCACGCCACCTGCATTCTTTCAAGGAAAGCTCTATTGGAGCGTCAATTCTAATTGAAGCTAATTCCCGAGAGAAAAAAGCTTCCTCTTCCTGTTCCAAAAGAAGATTTATTATTCTTTCTTTTATACCCACTTCTTTTAATTTCTCAGGATTTTTCTTTACTAATTTGTATATTTTCTCCAGATCTCCAAATGAAGTTATTAGAGTTGTTGCGGTTTTCTCTCCAATACCTGAGACTCCGGGAATATTATCGCTTGGATCCCCCCGAAGACCTTTGAAATCAGGGAGAAGTTCCGGAGTAAAATCAAATCTTTTTTTTACCGCTTCTTCATTATATATAACTGTGTCTTGTATTCCCTTCTTCAAGGTATAAACCTGAACCCTTTCCCCATCTACAAGTTGCATTGTGTCCATATCACCGGAGGCAATAATAACTGAAATATTTTTACTCTTCTTGGTTTGTTCGGCAAGAGTCCCGATAATATCATCAGCCTCAAAACCCGAGGACTCATATATAGGAATGCCAAAGGCGTTGAAAACATCTTTTGCTCTTTCAAGCTGACTTATGAGGGCATCGTCGGTTTTTTTTCTTCCCGACTTATACTCCTCATATGCCTTATGGCGATATGTCGGCTCAGGCATATCAAAACACGCAACCATATATTCAGGATTAAATTCATCAATAACCTTCATAAGCATTGTTGAAAGCCCATATAAAGCGCCGGTCGGCTCGCCTTTGGGAGATGAAAACTCAGGCAATGCATGGTAGGCGCGGTGGATTATTGCATGAGCGTCTAAAAGTATTAAAGTTTCTTTTTTATTTTCCGTCATATTGGAAATTTATTATTCTCTCATTTAAACTTTCCCCGTATTCAAATGATACCTTAAAAGCATCCTGGGGTACTAATTCGGAAATTCTCTCCGGCCATTCCAAGCATATTATGTTTTGAGAATCTAATACATCCTTCTCCCAACCGATTATCTCCAACTCTTTGGAAGATTCAATTCTATATGCATCGTAATGGATTAATTTTTTAAATTTTGAATGTTTTGTTTTGTATGAATTTCTAACCACAAATGTCGGACTTGTTATTTTGCTTTCAATCCCCAAAGCTTCTCCCAAACTTTGGGTAAAAGACGTCTTTCCAGCCCCCAATTCTCCAAAAAGCGCAATTACTAAAGCTTTGTTTTTATTCTCATCTTCTATTTTTTTTAGAAATTCTTGGGCTAAAAAATCGGTTTCCTTAAGACTTTTACTTATTTTCATAGAACAATTGTATCAGAAAAACAAAAATGTATTGAAAAATTAAAAAAGAAAGAACTCTTTTCCACATATTCTCCACAGGTTATACAGGATGTGTTGAATTCACATAAAAAACGATTGACTTTGAAAGCAAAAACTTGTATATTGAAGAAAGAAGGAGCTTATCTTGAGCTCCGCAAACCCTTAAAAAGGAGGAGAAAATGAAGATCTTATTGTTGTTCTTTTTAATCCTTCCTTTAAGTCTGACGGGAGGGGTGAGGTGGGTGGCGGACAATCCCACTCCCCAAAATAACCCTAACCCCCACACTTCTTATAAGGAAGAGGTAGTGGTGAAACATCACCATTACTATTACCGACCTCGCCCATATTATCAGCGGTATTTACCGCCAAGATATTATGGATATCGATATCCTCCACCAAGAGGATCTCTCCGCATACGAATAGAAACCCGCAGAATCGGACCTGTACGGGTTCGAGTGGGAATATATCGATATGGTTGGAGAGGTAGGGTCGTCTACCGTAGTCACTACTACGGTAGATGGTGAAATTGTTTGAGCCGGTGCGTCTTGGATGCGCCGGCTTTTTTGTTAAATCACCCTAAAAATACTTGACAGATACTAATAAAAATAGTATATTGCAAGAAGCTTCGGAAAGGACGGAATTTTAACCTCAACAGAAAGACAAATCATGAAGTTGTTCATTTACAGTATTATTTTCGCCCTCACGGTAACCCTCCTGCCCTTGGAATCATTCGGGCAGGAAAGACGAATCTTCCGGGTGGTTAACGAGAGTCACAGCATCTCCCACAGACAGGGAGTTTCAGTGGGAGTTTCGGCTCAATCCGGACTTGCCCAGAGAGAAAGGGGCGGTCGCCGCTACCAAAATCGCACCGACAGGCCGACAAGGTATGTTGAGCGTGGCGGTCGCACTACCACCCGAACCGATGTTTCAGTTCGAGGGAAGGCAGAAATTACCACAGTGGGGCCCTTTTTTTTCATTCGTGGTAGCCAAACCTACCACCGAAAGAGGGTTACCACTTGGGAGAGATATCCCGAGCGGTCCAAAAAGACCACTCGAGTGGTCTATCCCCGGCGATAAATCTCCCCTCGAAAGAGGGATACAACTCCGCAAGTTCCAGCTCACCAGAGTCTGGACTTGCGGGGTTTTCTTTTATATATCCCCCACTCCTGGTAGAATAGAGTAATGGTGCAATTTGATGAAGATAAACAAAACCTTCGCCTTTCTGAATTTAAAAAGAGAGAGCAAGAGCATTTAGCACAAAGACTGGCGGAGAAGAATAATCTGGAGTATTTAGACCTTTCAATAATATCCATAAATTCAGGAGCTTTAAGCTTATTATCCGAGAAAAGGTCACGGGAAAGTAAAATAGCTATATTTGGGAAAATTAATAAAAAATTAAAAGTTGCGGTTCAGTCACCGGAGAATGAAAAATCCCAGGAGGTAATAAATGAATTAGAAAAATCAGGATTTGAAATAACTCTATACGTTGTATCAAATGAAAGTTTGGAGAAAGCTTGGAAAGTGTATGAAGATATTTCTTTGGGTAAAAAAGAAAAAAGCGGATCGATTGAAATCTTAAATGAGAAAATTAAAGAACTTAAAGAGAAAATAAATAGTACAGATGATATACAAAAAGAAATAGAAAATACCTTAGCTTCCCAAAAATCCTCCAAAGCAACAGAGATCCTTGAGATTATAATCGCCGGCTCTCTTTCTCTTAAGGTATCAGACCTTCATTTTGAGCCAACAGAAGAGAATTTACGATTAAGATTCAGAATAGACGGCGCCCTTACAGACATTGCTTCTTTTGACCTAAAAACATACAGCTTAATCCTTTCCAGAGTAAAACTTCTCTCAGGTATGCTTTTGAATGTCGCCAGTAAAGCTCAGGACGGTAGATTTAGTATAGAATTGGAAGAAAGTGAGATAGAAATACGTTCATCCGTAATACCTGGAGCTTATGGAGAATCTATTGTACTTAGAATATTAGACCCTGATGCAATATCTGTATCAATTGAAGACCTTGGTATGCATCCCATTTTATACAAAGCTGTAACGGAAGAGATCAATAAACCAAACGGAATGATATTGAATACCGGACCCACCGGATCAGGAAAAACCACCACTCTTTATGCGGTTCTGCGAAAAATATATTCTCCCGAAAGAAAAATACTAACCATAGAAAATCCAGTTGAATATCACCTTGAAGGAATAGTTCAAACCCAAACCGACAGCTCAAAAGGCTACACTTTCGCAGAGGGCTTAAGATCGGCTTTGAGGCAAGATCCCGACGTTATAATGGTAGGAGAGATTAGGGATGAGGAAACCGCAACAACAGCGGTAAACGCTGCTCTTACAGGTCACTTAGTATTCTCAACACTCCACACCAACACCGCGGCGGGAACATTTCCTCGATTAATAGACCTTGGAATAAATCCAAAAGTTATATCATCTTCAGTTAATTTGGCAATGGCTCAAAGATTACTTAGAAAATTATGTCCGGAATGTAAGAAAGAGGTAAATATTGAGGGTGAAAACGGAGAAATATTAAAGAAAATATTAGATGGAATAGAGAATAAAGAATACACAGAAGGGCTGCAAAATGAAAAAATGTGGGAAGCTGGCGAGGGGTGCGACAAATGCCACAATGGATATAAAGGGCGAATTGGTGTTTTTGAAGCCATCAGAATGGATGCGGAAGTTGAATCCGTAATGACCCAAAATCCAAGTGAGCGAGAGATAAACAAAGCTTCAAAGAAACAAGGTATTTTGAATATGGCGGAAGATGGAGTGATTAAAATACTTCAAGGGATGACTTCCTTCTCAGAACTTTCTAAAACAGTTGACCTAAAAAAGAGTCTGGAAGAATAGCGTACTAACTTTAACAACTTCATATGACCCCTATTCTTTTATGAGGTATAATAAAAAATACCCCATATAAATAAATGAGGTATTTGATCCAAGCTATGCACCTCTAAGCAACTGTTAGAATTTGCCTAAGGATAATCCCAGAATTACCCAGAATGTCCTCGGTAAAAACTTCCAGCGTTAGAGCCTCGTTGCTTAGAGATGCTCAACTTGGACCCACTAAGGATAGAGAGTATAGTATATTAAAAACAATATGTCAAGTGATTCTAAAAATAAAGAATTGAGCCATTTAGATAATGCCCTTCGCCCAAATACATGGAATGATTATATAGGGCAAGAAAACATCAAAAGTAATCTCTCCATTCTTCTAAGGGCGGCAAAAGAAAGAGAGCATCCTCCGGAACATTTACTTTTCTACGGCCCTCCAGGTCTTGGGAAAACCACTCTCGCCCATCTGATAGCAAGTGAAACCAATTCTCAGATTAAAATAACCTCAGGGCCCGCTATAGAAAAAGTGGGAGACTTAGCATCTATCATAACCAATCTTTCTCCTAATGATATTTTATTTATTGATGAGATCCACAGATTAAATAAATCAGTGGAAGAAGTTTTGTATCCGGCAATGGAATCGGGACTTTTGGATATTATTATAGGTAAAGGACCTTCAGCAAGAACAATACAATTGGAACTACCACCTTTTACTTTAATAGCGGCTACCACGAAAGTGGCACTTTTATCTTCTCCTCTTAGAAGTCGGTTCTCAGGAGGGGTGTTTAAGCTAAACTTTTATACAAATGAAGAAATTCAAAAGATTCTTCAACGATCAGCAGAAAAATTGGAAATAGAAATAGATGATGATAGCTCGTATGAGATATCTTTGAGAAGCAGATTTACTCCACGAGCGGCAAATTATCTATTGAAAAGATGCCGTGATTTTGCACAGATTAATAAAGAAAAAAAGTTGAATAAAAACATTGTTCAAGAAACATTTTCAATGCTTGGTATAGACGAAGCCGGGCTTTCACACTCCGACAGAGAAATACTTAAAACCATTGTAGATAATTTTAATGGAGGCCCTGTGGGGTTAAATACCATATCAGCGTCTTTGTCAGAAGACCAGGGGACATTGGAAGAATATAATGAGCCATACCTTATACAAATCGGTTTTTTGGAAAGAACCCCACGTGGTAGAATAGTAACCCCTAAAGCTTATAAACATTTGGGGTTAAATTAAAAAATAAATATGTCTGGACATAATAAATGGTCAAAAATAAAGCATAAAAAAGCGGCCAGTGATGCTCAAAAAAGCAAGGGTTTTTCCAAATTATCCAGACTTTTAACATCAGAAGTAAAAAAATCCGGTGGAGACAAGAGCTCCCCTTCAGTAAGAGCCATTATTGAGAAAGCTCGGTCTATTAATATGCCTAAAGATAATATTGAAAAAGCTTTATCTAAAGGGAGTGAGCAAGGAGGAGAGTCTTTTGAATCTGTAATTTATGAAGCATATGGTCCAGGAGGGTCGGCTATTATAATAGATGCCCTAACAGACAACAGAAACAGGACAGCGGCGGAAGTAAAACATATATTATCGGCCGAGAGATCAAGTTTAGCAGAACCGGGATCTGCCTCTTGGGCATTTAGGCAAGAGGGCGGGGAATGGAAACCAAATGCCACAATTCCTCTTCCGGAAAATGAAAAAACAAATTTAGAGAAACTGATAGAGATATTAAAAGACAATGATGATGTCCAAAACGTATATACAAATGCGGAAGGATTTTAAAGTTCTTTCAATAGATCCTGGTTATGAAAGGTTGGGTATTGCTATTATAGAAAAAGATCAAGGGATGGAAAAATTGATATACTCCGATTGTTTTCACACAAAAAAAGAATTGCCTCATAATGAGAGACTTTTTTTAATCGGAGAAGAAATAAAAAGGGTTATAAAAAAACACCACCCCTCCGTTCTTGCTATAGAAACTTTAATATTCAATTCAAATCAAAAAACAGCGACAAAAGTATCTGAGGTTAGGGGTCTTATAATATATATTGCCTCTTCTTTTAAAATGAAAGTTTGTGAATATTCTCCCCTGCAAATAAAACAAGCGGTAACAGGTTACGGGCGAAGTAGTAAAAAACAGATAGAGAACTTTATTCCCCACCTTATTAAACTTCCCAAGAAAAAAATGAAAGATGATGAATTGGATGCAATAGCCACAGGGCTTACCTGCACAGCCTCTTTAAAGATAAGAAATAGTGGTGAGATGTGATTGAAAAGTAATCCACAGGCCTATTGACGAAAAAAAATAATCTGCTAAAAAGTAATCATTACCGCTTTAAGGTAAAAGATTAGTAGCTTAATTTATAATTTTTATATCATGGAGGGTTTTGAAAATGATTTTACCGAAGGTGATCTTTTGGAAGGAGAAGCTGAATACGCTGATCCGTTTTTCACTGAAAACAATACTTGGGAAGAAAATGACGATGATGAATTAGACGTGGATGAAGATTGGGAAGAATAAATTAATTCTTTATCTCTACTCTGAGAAATCTTCTTTTGCCTATTTTAAAGCTTTCGCTTTCTTTTACGGAATAATCCATATCCTCAACAATTTTATTTAAAGAGGTGCTTTTTATACTGTTATTTTTAATTAACCTGCGAAACTCTCCTTTGGAAGATATAATACCGAAGTCCAATAAAACTTCAAAAAGTTTTACCCCTTTCTTTGCGAAAGACCTTGGCATCTCTTCATCGTTTGGTGTGTTCTTTTCAGAAAATACGGAAAGAAAATGATTCTTGGCAGATCTTGCTTTTTCTCTTTTATGGTAGGAAGAGGTTATCTCCTCGGCCAGAAGCATCTTTGCTTCCATGGGGTTTTGTCCTTTTTCAATATCCTCTTTTATTTTATTTATCTCATCAATACTTTTATTGGTGCAAAGAGTAAAATATTTTTCTATCAAATCATCATTAATGGACATAACTTTACCAAACATATCATTGGCACTATCGGTAATATTTAAAACATTACCCCAGCTCTTACTCATTTTTCTTCCATCTAACCCTTCAAGCATCCGGCAGGTCAAAACATCTTGCTCGGGCATATTATATTTTCTCTGTATTACTCTTCCGGCTTTAAGGTTGAATAGTTGATCAAAACCGGAAACTTCAACATCTGCTTTAACTGCGACCGAATCGTATCCCTGCATTAAAGGATATAGAAATTCTCTTAGAGACACTTCGGATCCTATTTCTATCCTTTTTTTAAAATTCCTCCTATTGCTCATTTGTTGAACGGAAAAACTCTCAGCTAATTCGCATACATTATAAAAATTCAATTTTGAAAGCCATTTGCTGTTAAAACAAATATCAGCTTTTTTGAAATCAATTATTCTTCCGGCTTGCTCTTTATATGTTTTTAAATTTTCTTTTATGTCCTCTTTTGATAAAAAGGGTCTTTTTTCAAGCTTGTCCGACGGGTCCCCAATTTGGGCGGTAAAATCTCCCACAATAAATATTATTTTATGGCCAAGATCTTGAAAATCTTTTAATTTTCTTAAAACAACCGCATGTCCAATGTGAAGATTTGGACCGGTTGGATCTATGCCAAATTTTACTCTAAGCTCTTTACCTGATAATAGTTTCTTTCTAAGGTCCTCTTTTATAAAAACATCTTCAACTCCACGGCTTAAAATGTTGTCTATTTTGTCGGCATTTGTCACTATTTTCGGTTTTTTATAAAAAATATCAAACATATTCTATAGCATACCATAATAA
>SL_3KL_010_SEDDRAFT_10002628_pt1 | contig 16394 bp, 16 predicted proteins | sample SodLakKL_010_SED_2_FD_10381 | JGI IMG/M metagenome (IMG submission 10381) | reverse complement strand
ATCAATCGAAAGTACTACAACATTATGATTATTTTAATGGCAAAGATTTTGATTATAAAAGTTTAAGTCCTAAAGATCGCAAAATAGTTGACAATCACTGTTTTGAAACAGATAATCCCTTTTTAATAATTTATGAATTTAAACTGTAATCTTTTTTAAGAATATACATTTTTCTCTGCGCCCTCTGCGAGAAACATTTACCCTTTTCAGGAAACGATATTGTAAAAAACACCCCTCAGTAATTCCTTATACACTCATTTCACCTCTTATAGGAGTTTGCATTAGCTTTTTGATTTTTTCATTTGAGTATCCATTACCAAACAAATACATCATTTTTGTCAGGGCAGCTTCGTAAGTTATATCATATCCACTAATTACTCCGTAATTTTTAAGTCCTACGCTGGCTTCATATTTACCCATATTGACGAAACCGGCACGGCATTGTGTTACATTTACTACTACAACACCATTATCAACTGCCTGTTTGATAGTTTTCAAAAACCATTCTTGTGTAAAAGCATTGCCGGACCCAAATGTTTCAAGTATTAATCCTTTTAATCCTTCAGTATGAATCAACGCATCAATATACTTTTTCTCAATGCCGGGAAAAAGTTTCAAACTTGCAACATTAGTATCCATTTTTGTAAAAATACTAAAGTCACCGTTTGAATCGTGATTATTGATAGCCCTGTGGTTGTAATTTATATTAATTCCTGCTTTAGCTAAAACAGGATAGTTGTCAGATCTGAAAGCTTCAAAGTGTTCAGCGTTATTCTTATACGTTCGGTTGCCCCTATACAATTGGTATTCAAAATAAATACAAACTTCAGGGACGGTAGCTTTGCCATCTGTTTTTGCGGCTGCAATTTCTAAAGCAGTAATAAGATTCTCTTTCCCATCTGTTCTAATCATTCCTATTGGTAATTGAGAACCTGTTAATATAACCGGCTTAGAAAGATTTTCTAACATAAAGCTCAAAGCAGATGCAGTATAAGCCATTGTATCAGAGCCATGTAAAATAACAAAGCCATCATAATTAGAATAGTTTTTTTCTATCAAATTTGCTAATTCCGCCCAAACAGAAGGCTGCATATCAGAGGAGTCTATAACCGGGTCAAAATGAACACTATCAATTTTAAATTCAAATTTTCTAATTTCCGGGATTCTTTCATAAAGGTCACCAAAATCAAAAGGTTGTAGTGTTCCCGTTTTACTATCGAGCATCATCCCAATAGTGCCACCGGTATAAATTAAAAGTATTTTTGGTTTAGAATTCATAGCTAAAGTATATTAAAGTTATATTTTCAAATATTAAATAGCGTCTCAGCGTTTTTTGTTGTTATTTTGGCAACATCACCGATGCCAATATCTTTAATTTCGGCAATTTTTTCTGCAATATAAACCAAATAGCTACTTTCATTTCTTTTACCTCTTTTAGGTTGAGGAGCAAGATACGGCGCATCAGTTTCAAGAACAATACTATTTAAATCAATATCACGTATGACTTCAGATAGATCGCTGTTTTTAAAAGTAACGACTCCACCTACTCCTATCATAAAGCCCATATCTGTCACTTTTTTTGCTTGTTCGAGATTCCCCGGAAAGCAATGAAACACTCCTTTTAAAACTTTAGTATCATAATTTTCTAATATTTCAAATATTTGCTCAATACTATTTCTTGAGTGTATTACAATTGGTAAATCATAATCAATTGCCATTTCGATATGCTTTTTAAAAGCAAAACATTGTTCTTTCAAGTATGTTTTATCCCAATATAAATCTATTCCTGTTTCACCGATTGCACAAAACTTAAATTTTTCAATATACTCTTCAATAACACCAATTTGTTTTTCCCAATCGTGTTTAACAGAAGTTGGGTGTATAGCAATCATAGGAATGCAAACGTTATTATATTGATTTGCGGTGTTCATCATTGGTTCAATGGAGTTCTCATCAATATTCGGCAGTAATATTTTCTCAACGCCATTATTTAAAGCCCTGTCAATAACATTTTGGCGGTCATCATCAAAATTTTTCAGATATAAGTGAGAATGAGTATCAACAAACTTCATAAAAGTTAAAATGATTTTTGGATAGAATAACTACCGCAGTTATTTTAAAAATTATTAAACCAAAATGCTAATATAAAGCTTAAATTAAATATTTACAATTTAATTTCTTCATTATTTTTATCAAAAAAATTATATTCAAGAAAGTGGTATGATGATGAAGGTTCAATTTTTATCCATTTTTTAAATTTAAACCTCCATTTCCATTTAACTGAAAACAATCCTTTATTAAGATAAGCGTATATATATGGGTGAACTCGTACTATAAGACCTTTTTCATTTTGTTCCTGAATAAGGTATCTAATGTTATTTTCCAGTTCATCCATAAGAATGATACTTGGTTTAATTTCTCCGGTACCTCCGCATGCGGGGCATTTTTCAAGGGTTTTAACATTCGTTTCGCTTCTAACTCTTTGTCTTGTAATTTGGACCAGTCCAAACTTGCTGGGAGGCAGAATATTATGCTTAGCGCGGTCTTTTTTCATTTCTTCTTTCATTTGCTCAAATAGCTTACGTCTATTAGCCGCTTCAAGCATATCAATAAAATCAACTACAATAATTCCACCCATATCTCTTAATCGAAGTTGTCGTGCTATTTCTTTTGCTGCTTCCAAATTAACTTCAAGAGCGTTGGTTTCCTGATTATTTTCTGATTTTATTCTATGTCCGCTATTTACATCAATAACATGCAAAGCTTCAGTATGCTCTATAATAAGATAAGTTCCACTTTTAATTGAAACAATTTTACCAAATGACCCTTTAATTTGTTTTTCGACTCCAAAATGATCAAATATTGGAGTTTTATTTTTATAATACTTAACTATATCTGCATTATCAGGAGATATTGATTTAACATATTCTTTTACCTCCTCGTATAATACCGGTTCGTCAATATGAATATTATTAAAAGAGCCGTCAAATATATCTCTAAGCATGGCAGCTGTTCGACTGAGCTCTCCCATAATCATTTTAGGAGGAGAGACACCATTTAAGGTGTTAATTATTCTTTCCCATTTGCTCACCAAATCTTTCATGTCAGAATCGAGTTCTGCAACTTTTTTGCCTTCTGCAACAGTACGAATAATTACACCAAAATTATTTGGTTTTATGCTTTTTACTAATCTTCTAAGCCTGGCTTTCTCATTTGCGTCTTTAATTTTTTGCGAGACAGATATTCGATTAGAAAAGGGCATCAATACAATATATCTTCCGGGCAATGATATATCAGTTGTAATCCTAGGACCTTTAGTTGAAATTGGCTCTTTAGCGATTTGAACTAATACAGATTGACTTGATGATAAAACATTTGAAATTTTTCCGGCTTTTTCAATTTCATCTTCAAGATTAAATTCATCTATTGGCAAGTTTTTTGTTTTGCCACTCAAAGCCAATTTAGTGTATTTATTAAAGGATTTTACCCGACTTCCCAGATCAAAATAATGCAAAAAAGCATCTTTCTCATATCCAACATCAACAAAAGAAGCATTTAATCCGGATACAATCTTTCTTACTTTTCCTAAGTAAATATCCCCTACAGAATAATCGTTATTCTTCTTCTCTCTATGAAGTTCAACAAGTTGCTTGTCTTCTAAAAAAGCTATAACAACCTCTGATGAATTTGATTTTATTATCAATTCTTTATTCACAATATATCATCATTTTATTGCTAAGCGGACTTATTTATAGTCACTCGTACTAAAATTAGGAAGGATATAATGTTTTTTTATAAAAATTAAACACAAATCATTTGTATACTTTGCGTTTAAAAAAATCAAACTAATAGATAGTTATTTAAATTTAAAATAAACATAATAATTTTTAATAGGCTATTTAATCATACAACTAATAACTTATTTCTTTTTATAAATTGTTTATTAAAAATTCATATTACTATCTTTAATTTAAAATACTACTTCTTTTTATGTCTGTTTTTTCTAAGACGTTTTTTTCTTTTATGAGTAGCCATTTTATGTCTCTTTTTCTTTTTTCCGCTTGGCATGATTTTTAATTTATTTAATAGTTAATTTTTTCTTTTTTTTATACTAAAAATGATTATTGAATCTTAACAGAATCCTTAACTTCGCTAACAAAATCCTTTGATGGTTTAAAAGCAGGAATACAGTGAGGAGGAATAATAATAGTCGTATTTTTTGATATGTTTCTTCCTGTTTTTTCTGCTCTTTGTTTAATTATAAAGCTTCCAAATCCTCTCAAGTAAACGTTTTCTCCTTTAACTAATGAACTTTTTACAGTATTCATAAATTCTTCAACAGTTTTCTGAACATCCTTTTTTTCGATTCCAGTTTTTCTTGCTATATCAGTAACAATTTGTGCTTTTGTCATAATAAATATTTTTTGAGTTATTATAATTTATATATCATATACTAGGTTACTTTTAAAAAAATAAAATGCAAATATAACTCTTTTTATTTTTTAATAAAAAAAAATATTGAATTTCACTATTTTTTTTTGTTTATAGGTTTGATTTTTAGCTTATTAGTTATAATTATAAAACATCTAAACATTAATTTATTTTATTAATTTTTGCAGTTTATTATAATTAATTTATCTTTACACAAAATTTTAAAATAATCAAATTTTAAAAAAACCCATTTTATTAACCTTTAAAAAATAATTTTTATGTCTGGAGTAAACAAAGCAATTTTAGTAGGAAATTTAGGGACAGACCCTGAAGTAAGATCACTTGAAAGTGATGTAAAAGTAGCAAATTTTAATATTGCTACAACAGAAACTTATAAAGATAGAAATGGCCAGAAGCAAGACAGAACTGAATGGCACAGAATTGTGTTATGGAGAGGTTTAGCTGATATAGCTGAAAAGTTTCTTAAAAAAGGAGACAAGATCTTTATTGAAGGTCGTATCAGAACAAGACAGTGGGATGATAAAGACGGAATTAAAAGATATACGACAGAGATATATGGAGACAACATGGTTATGCTAGGAGGAAAGCAATCTCAAGCCGGTCCTTCTTCAGAAGGGCAAGGCAGTAGTGTTAATGAGGAGCCTCCTCAAGAGACAAAAGCTGATGACGAACTTCCTTTTTAAATTTTAAAAAAAGCAGGAACTATATTATTTTATTATATGTAAGTTCCTGCTTTTTTATTTATACCTATCATCATACATATACTTTATTAATCAAAATAAAGCATATAAAAATGCAAACAACTAAAAAACGACATATATTAAATCATTTAGTTTAACCTTTAACTTATTTGCAAGATGGCTAAAAAAATACTAGTTTTCTCATTTTTAATTGTTATTTCACTAAGTGTTTTTTGCAATGAAGAGGAAAGAACAAAAATGAGACCTCAAGATAGGTTGATTTTAGATTTATTCGTTGATTTATGGCAAGATAAACCCGAAAATATTGATACTGAAATATATAACAGAGGAGTTAGTATTACATTATTTTATGATTATCCTTTAGGTTATAGCAATTTTAGTTTAGCACCCGGAGTAAATTTTACAAGTCATAATATGTATAGTAATAACTGGTATAAATATTCATTTAGTAATGACAAATTTGATTTTGTGGAAATTTATGAAACCTTGTCCTATGAAAAAAACAGGATAAGAGTAAATTATATTGAACTTCCTTTTGAAATGCGCTTTCGATCTAGAACAGACCGAGATAACCCACATTCTTTTCGTTTTGCTTTAGGCGCAAAATTTGGATATTTAGTTCATGCCAATACAAGATATATAGGAGAGTACTATATTGACGAAACCCCTGAAAATAATAAACATAAAAGAGAAGTAGCGTTTAAAGAATACAATCTTGACAATATTAATAACCGACGATTTAGTGCTATTAGTCGTATAGGTTATGGAAATGTTAACTTTATTGTTAATTATCAACTTGGCAATACTTTCAAAAACAACAAAGCTGAAGATATGCACCCTTTAAGTATTGGTATTTCATGGATAATCAACTAACAAGAATGTTAATCAACTTTTTTTAGAAATTTTATAGACCCTGTTTCTGTACAAAAATTAACTTCAAATAAATAAGGTGGCAAACTCAAAACTGTTCCTAGTTGGTTAATTAAAATATTTTTTTCAATTTTATTTCTATCATCAACCCCTATAGAAACATTATAATATTCAGGAACTCTATAAAAGAGTCCATTATTATTTTGTTTATGAGTAGAAAGCGTTTTAAGTTTTATTGGTAATTGCGCCTCTTCAACCCTTTTTAAATTAACTTCATATAACAACCCCTCATTTTCATCTATGGACAAAAGTCCTTTATTTCTATGAAATCTGAAAACAGGCTGTGATTTATTAACATGATTCCACTTTGGGTCATAAGCAAACCGATATGTATTCTCGACAACTACTTCTTTTCCTACAAATAATTTCAAGTAAGATTGTTTAATGCTATCTAATTTAGAGTACATATATCTCATGGTTTCTTCCGAATATGGAATTTCATGAAATCCGCTTATAAGGTCCATTTTTTGATTTCTTAAATCAATAATAACATCAGCTAATTCTTCAGCTCTTTCTTCATTATCTTTTACAGTCCTTCTTAACTCAAACCTTCTTCTTTCTTGTAAAATTGTATCAACCAAAATATAATCCACAATAGTATCTCTTACAATTTTATGATTACTCCCCAAGAAATGATTAAAACCAAGATTTTTTAATTCATAACTATAAATTAATTGTTTATCATTAGTTTTTTTTATTATTTCATCTTCATCTAATATGTTAATGCTTTTAAGGATACCCGGCTCTGAAAAATTCAACACAAAATCATTTTCACCAATAGCACGCCTATTGTACTCAACAAAATAATAATGATCAGGATCTGGTAAAGCAACTCTATTTATTTGAATATCAGAAATTTCATAATCAACATAGGAGTTATTAATAACATTATCTATCCCTAAAAAATAATTAGCATAATCAACGAAAGGACCTGGGATTCCTTTTGTTTTTTTTACAACAACATCAATGTTTAAAACAGTTTTTGGCAAAGAATAATAAAATCCGTTACCTGACTCTGATTGTTCTAATTCATTAATATGTTTAACAGAAATATGCCTTTTTGATGAACATGATGCTAATAATAAAACTATAATAACAATAAACGATAATGGTAATTTCAACTTCATCTTTATACTTTTTTTTGTGAATTGCAAAGTTAATTATTTATGAATATTAACATCCTTGCTTAATAATATTTTTTAACCTTTAATAAAAATATACGAAAGTAATTTATAATACAACACTGCTGCTAAAAAATCAGGTGCCTTATTATGCTCAACGGGAGCTAATTCGACAATATCAAATCCTATAATATTTTTATATTTTGCAACTTTTGACAGTAGGTTTAATACAGGATACCACATTAATCCTCCCGGCACCGGTGTACCTGTAGATGGCATAATTGAAGGGTCAAAACAATCCAGATCAATTGATAAATAGACATTATCGGTAAGTCTTTCAAGTATTTCATTACTTCTGCATGTTTCCTCATTAATAATGTCTTGAGCTAGAAACAAATTTTCTTTTTTTAAAAATTCCTTTTCACAGGCGTCCATGCTTCTTATTCCAACTTGAACCAGGTTAGTATTTTTAGATGCCCAGTGCATTGCACAAGCATGATTAAACTGTGACCCTTGGTAATCGGGTCTTAAATCAGCATGCGCATCAAGTTGAAGTACAGAAAGGTCTTTGTAGAATTCTGTTGCAGCCATAATAGCACCTATGCTGACAGAATGTTCTCCCCCAATCATAGTAAATAGTTTATTGTCTTTAAAATATTTATTTGCTGCGGACTTTATCAACATAGCGTTTTCTTGTGGACAGGTTTTGGAATATACCGGATTTGCTGAAAAAACACCATTTTTATATACTTGCGAATCTGTTTCAATATCATAAAGCTCCATATTTTCAGAAGCATTAAAAAATGCATCCGGCCCTTTATCCGACCCTTTACCCCATGTTGAAGTAAGGTCAAAAGGTGCCGGCAACAAAACTACCCGAGAGTTTTCATATAATGAATATTTTTGGGGTATACCCGCATAAATTCTTCCCATTATTTTTTTAAAATTTTTATAAAAACATAGTAATTAGTAAGAATAACCTAATATTTTTAACATTGATTTATAGCTTTGTTCTTTAGAAAAAAGTTTAGTAGTGACTTTTCCTTCTTCATCTTTATTTATAATAACATGTTTAGGTGCCGGAGTAAGGCAGTGTTGCAGTCCTCCAAAACCACCAACAGACTCTTGATAAGCTCCTGTATTAAAAAAGCCAATATATAAGGGGTCTTCGGGGTCATATTCAGGTAAATAAATAGCATTTATATGCTGCTCCGAATTATAATAATCATCACTATCACAAGTCACTCCTCCCAAAAAAACTCTTTCATACTTACTATCCCACCTATTAATCGGCAACATAATAAATCGTTTGTTTATTGTCCACGTATCAGGCAATGTAGTTATAAAAGAAGAGTCAATCATATTCCATTTTTCCCTGTCATTTTGTTGTTTTTGATATGCAATAGAATAAATTGCACCACCACTCTCCCCTACCGTATAAGTCCCAAACTCAGTATAAATATTTGGTTCTTCTACATTATTTTCTTTACATGCTGACTTTATTTGATTTATAATTTCTTCAACCATGTACTCATAATCATACTCGAAAGATAAACTGTTTTTTACCGGAAATCCACCTCCGATATTAAGTGAGTCTAACTCAGGACACGCCTTTTTAAGATCACAGTATACATTTATACACTTATTTAACTCATTCCAATAGTATGCATTATCCCTTATGCCGGTATTTATAAAAAAATGAAGCATTTTTAAATTTACCCTTGAATTATTTTTAATCGAATTTTCATAGTATTCAATAATGTTTTTATATCCAATACCTAAGCGTGAAGTATAAAATTCAAACTTTGGTTCCTCTTCAGAGGCAATTCTTATCCCAACATTTAATTTAGAGGAGGTTTTAGCAAGCAAATGATCTAACTCACTATAATTATCAAGTACAGGAATTACATTGTAAAATCCATCATCAATTAATGAAGCTATATTCTCTATATAAGCAGGTAACTTAAACCCATTACATACTACGTGCAAACTCTTATCTACATAACCTGCATCTCTTAACGAGCGTATTATATCAATATCAAAACTAGAACTTGTTTCTATATGAACGTTATTCTTTAATATCTCTTCCATAACGAAAGAAAAATGCGAACTTTTGGTACAATAACACTGATAATATTTACCTTTATAATCAGCTTTTGCAATAGCTACATTAAACCACTTTCTCGTTTTTTCGATATTTTCCGATATTTTTGGCAAATACGTGAATTTTAATGGCGTTCCGTACTGTTTAACTAAATCCATCAAATAAATACCATGATAATTAAGATCTCCATCTTGCACATCGAACTCTTCTATTGGAAAATCAAAAGTTTGCTCAATTAAATCAATATATTTTAATCTCATGAATAAAACGTAAGTATATTACAAATTAATTAATTACACTATTCAACTAAATTACATTTAGATTGCAAAAGTATAAATAATTACGTTAAATTATTCAAATATATTATACTTTAATTATTTTTTTAACATTGAAAGGTTTAAAAAAACTAATCAAATAAAAATTTCAACCGAGGGGTATATTTTATCACTCTTCAATTATAAAAATATCTTCATCTTCTTTCTTCATAAAATATTTTTCGCGGGCGAGTTTTTCGAGTGCATCAGGGTTGCTTTTAATTTTATCTAAGGCTAAGCTATCTTTATAAATCTCGTCTTTATAAAATGTTTTATCTTTTTTCAGTTCATGTATATCTCTAGCGGTTCGCCATTGACGTATAAGGTTATGGCGTTCAAAAAACAACAACCATACAAAAACTACAGCAAAAGCTATAAAATATTTATTTTTAATTATTGCTATTATTTTTGACTTCATTATAACAGGCTGGTTACTAAAAATTTATATTTAAACATACATTAAAAGAACAAAGTTACAAAAAAAGATTAATTAAATAACCCTTTTACTTTAGGTTTGCCTGCAATAAAATCTTTCAAATAAAAAGGTTCAAAATAAGCTGTATTTTCAAATTCTTTATTAACAAATTTTGTATACGCAATATCAACCATTCCTGACGCTGAGGGGTATATATCGTCAAAAAAGTGTGTATTTGTTGAGTTAATTACTTCTTTACATTTCATTGCTCCATTACCAAAAAAAAGAACCGGTTTTTCTTTTAAAAATTTTTTATACGAATCACTATCAATAATATCAGCAGAAACATCCTTAACTATATTTAGTTCATCATCAAAAATTGCGTTAAACACCTCCATTCTTCTGGCATCTATCATTGGACTCAAGTAAAATTCTTCATTTTTAAAAGCTTTTATATTTTCAGAGCATAACATAACATTAGCCAGAGATTTTAAAGTATTTATGTTAATAAGCGGTATATCAAGTGCAAAACAAATTCCTTTTGCTGTTGACACTCCTATCCTTAATCCGGTATATGACCCCGGTCCACCACTTACTGCCACACAATCAAGCATATTAAACTTTACTGATGAGCCTTTCATTACTTTGTCAATAAAGTTGGTTAATTTGGAAGAGTGAGAATAATTTAAACTGTTATCTTCAATTAAAGATAATATTTCTTTGCCTTTTGATAGGGCTACCGAACATACTTTAGTTGAAGTTTCTATAGATAAAATATAGCACATTTATAAATTATTAAATATTATCCGAAAAGATTTTTAAATACTTCTTCGATTTTACTACAATCAATAACTTTGATTTTTCCAGAAAAACTCTGCAAATTTTTCATATTATATTTTGAAACAAAAATTTCTTTAAATCCTAATTTTTCAGCTTCAGATATTCTTTGTTCAATTCTTGTAACCGGTCTTAGCTCTCCCGAAAGACCAATTTCTGCGGCAAAACATACATTAGGCTTTAAGGGAATATCTGCATTTGATGAAATTATGCTACACATAACACCCAGGTCGGTTGCCGGGTCGTTAACTTTTATTCCCCCTGCAATATTTAGAAATACATCTTTTGAAGCTATTTTAAATCCACAACGTTTTTCCAGCACTGCCAGTAGCATATTTAACCTTCTAATATCAAAACCTGTTGATGAGCGTTGGGGAGTACCATAAACTGCCGAACTAACTAAAGCCTGAGTTTCAATCATAAGAGGTCTTATCCCTTCAATAGTAGCAGACACAGCTACTCCACTCAAAGATCTATCGTAATATGACATTAACAATTCTGAAGGGTTAGTAACTTCAGAAAGCCCCTTTGATTGCATTTGAAAAATCCCTAACTCTGATGTTGAGCCATAACGATTTTTAGTTGACCTTAATATCCGGTAAACATAATTGCTATCGCCTTCAAAAACAAGAACTGTATCAACCATGTGTTCTAGAACTTTAGGTCCGGCAAGCGCTCCTTCTTTAGTAATATGACCAATCAAAAAAACCGGCACTCCGGTTTCTTTAGCATATCTGATAAATTCTGACGCTGATTCTCTGATTTGAGACACGCTGCCGGCAGAAGAGTCAACAGAAGAAGACACCATTGCTTGTATTGAATCAACAATTAAGATATCAGGATTAGCATCTTTAAGATAATGAAAGATATTTGATGTATTTGTTTCAGCAAAAATAACACACTCAGGATTACTTTTTTCAAGTCTATCTGCTCTTAGTTTAATTTGTATCTCACTTTCTTCGCCTGAAACATAAAAAATATTTAATTTATTCTTGCTTAATGCAATTTGCAACATAAGTGTTGATTTTCCAATTCCCGGTTCCCCTCCTATCAATGTTACTGACCCCGGGACTATTCCTCCTCCTATCACTCGATCTAACTCAGATATCCCTGAAAATCGTCGAGGAATTTCATTAACATCTATATCTTTTAATTTTTTAGGTATAACTTTAGAAGCAGAGGCAAACTGTTTATGTCCTTTTTCGCTACTTTTGGACTTTTCAATAATTTCTTCAACATAAGTATTCCACTCGCCGCAAGAAGTACATTTCCCTATCCATTTAGGTGATTGAGCACCACAATTTTGGCAAAAATAAGCAGTTTTTATCTTACTCATTGTCAATTTATAATAAGATTATGAAAAATTACAGGAAAGAATAAAAGTTCTACCTTATTAACCGTTCTTTTGATGGAAAACAAAAATGTTTATTTTTTTTTACAAATAATTTAATATCCTCTATATCACAATTAAATTAGCGTGTAAACTCGTACATTGTACTGCTGGGATGATGTTCAACAACATCCATAAAAAGAAGTTCATCATTGATTTCCAAAACACGAAAATTGATTTCAGGATAGTCATACTCAGTACTACCCTCCAAACCCGGGATGCCTAAAACTACCAAAGTTGTACCATCAAATACCGGCTTTAAGATATATTCTCCTTCTCTAACACTACCGGTTTCTGTATTTTCAATAACAAGCACTCCGTTACTTCTAAAATCCCATACTTCATTTGTTTGTGGGTCAGTAGTTCTTGGGTCAACTCTTGTCCAAGGACCATCTATTAATATTGGCTCTTCTTTTTTACAACCCAAAAAAACAGCTACAAATAATAAGCTAAGTAACAATAACTTTATCCTCATCTGAATATATATTTAATTAAACTTTATATTCTATTAAATAAAATAAAATTTGGTAAGCAAAAATAATAATAAAATTTTATAATACATAAAATTATTCAATGATTTCCTCAAAATAATTCCATAAATTATCATTTTTAGGAACAGGAGCAACGATATTAACCGGATTTTTTCCTTCAACCGGATGGTCAAATGATATCTCTCTTGCATGCAAATGAATGCTTCCATCTTTATTTGAACGTTCAAACCCATATTTAAGGTCACCTTTTACCGGACATCCGATATTTGCTAGTTGAGCTCTGATTTGATGATGACGACCTGTTATTAACTCTACTTCCAGCAAATAATAACCATTACTTTTAGCTACAAGTTTATAATACAATTCAGCTCTCTTGCTGTTTTCAGAACCTTTTTTTGTTATATAAGACTTGTTTTGCTTTTCATTTTTTCTTAAATAATTTATTAACCTTGCTTCCGGCTCAGCTGGATTATTTTTAACAACCGCTAAATACTTTTTTTTAATCTCTCTGTTTTTTAACATTTTATTAAGCCTACTCAATGCTTTAGAGGTTTTAGCAAAAACAACCGCTCCGCTTGTTGGTCTATCTATACGGTGAATAACACCTAGATAAACATTGCCTTTTTTATTTAATTTTTTTGAAATATAAGTTTTAACATTGTCAGATAAAGAAGCATCACCGGTTTTATCACCTTGAACAATTTCCGATGGCTGTTTATTAATAATGATTAAATGATTATCTTCAAATAATATATTGTTCATCTGAATTAATTTATGTTAATAATCTGTTTTACAATATTTTAGTCCTACCCTAAGGATTTTGAAAACCCTTAGGGTTTAGAGTCTATGATTTTTAATTCATGTACTTTTTATAACCTTTATTTAATGAAGGTTTCATTTGAACCCCGTCGGATAATATATCCAACCGGGTGAATAAATTTAGGTTAATTTGTTTGCATATTTAAAATACACAAAACAATTAACAAATTTATTTTATTTTTATTAATTGAAAACAATAACTTTGCAAAAAATATTGATATTTATGGATAAAAGATTGGAACTATTTAAGGAGTTACTAGATATAATGGACGAACTAAGGGCAAATTGCCCATGGGATAAAAAACAAACCTATGAGAGTTTGCGACATTTAACTATTGAAGAAACTTATGAGTTGGCAGATGCGATAATTGAAAAAAATCCTGATAATATAAAAAAAGAACTTGGGGATATACTTTTGCATGTTGTTTTTTATTCAAAAATCGGAGAAGAGAATAAAGAGTTTGACATTTCGGAAGTATTAAAAGATATAAATGAAAAGTTAATAAAAAGGCATCCTCATATATATGGAGACGTGAAAGTCAGCGGTGAAGAAGAAGTAAAAAATAACTGGGAAAAGATAAAGCTAAAAGGAGGTTCAAAAAAAGTATTATCGGGAGTTCCACGTTCTTTACCGGCAATGGTAAAAGCCTATAGAATTCAGGAGAAAGCTAGGGGAGTTGGATTTGACTGGGAAAAACCTGAGCAAGTGTGGGATAAGGTTCAGGAAGAACTTAATGAATTGCGAGATGTTGCTGAAAAGAAAGACTCAAACAAAGAAAAGTTAGAAGAAGAGTTTGGGGATTTACTATTTGCTTTAATAAATTATGCTCGATTTATAGATGTTAATCCTGATAATGCTTTGGAAAGGACAAACAAAAAGTTTATAAAAAGATTTGAATATCTTGAAAAAGAAGTTAATTCTTCAGGTAAAGATATGAAAAAAATGTCGTTAAAAGAGATGGATGTTTTTTGGAATGAAGCAAAAAAATATGAATGAATTGCAAGATGTAAGAACATTTTTTGATATACTCTAACAAAAAAACGCATGACTAAATAAAAAATGGTCATGCGTTTTTTTTTAATAGAACAAAGAGTTTATTGTCCAAGATAAGCTTTCAACAACTTACTTCTGGAAGTATGTTTTAATCTTCTTATAGCTTTTTCTTTGATTTGCCTCACTCTTTCACGCGTAAGGTCGAATTTTGCCCCAATCTCATCAAGAGTAAGCCCGTGATTCATACCTATTCCGAAGTACAAATTTATAACGTCTCTTTCTTTTTCCGTTAAAGTTGACAATGACCTCTGAATCTCTTTAGCGAGTGATTCGTGAATAAGACTGGAATCAGCATTTGGAGAATCCGAGTTAACATAAACATCCAGCAAACTAGCATCCTCACCTTGAACTAATGGAGCGTCAACAGATACATGATGAGTTGAAATTCTAAAAGATTCTGATATTTTATCCTCATTAAGTTCTAATGATGATGCAAGCTCTTCATTAGAAGGAGGTCTTTCATATTTTTGCTCAAGTTTAGAGGCCTCTTTTTTAATTTTGTTTAGAGAACCAACTTGATTTAATGGTAATCTAACTATTCTTGATTGTTCTGCAAGTGCCTGCAAAATTGATTGTCTTATCCACCAAACAGCATAAGAAATAAACTTAAAACCTCTCGTTTCATCAAATCTTTTAGCTGCTTTTATCAAACCCAAGTTCCCTTCATTTATTAAATCCGGTAGGCTAAGACCTTGATTTTGATATTGCTTAGCAACAGAAACGACAAATCGCAAATTAGCTTTTGTTAATCTTTCTAAAGCAACTTGGTCTCCTTGCTTAATTCTTTGAGCAAGTTGCACTTCTTCTTCAGCCGTTATTAGCGGAACTTTTCCAATTTCTTGCAAATATTTATCTAATGAAGCTGTATCACGATTTGTTATAGATTTAGATATCTTAAGCTGTCTCATATTATTTTTATTATTTTTATTNTTTTTATTTTTTTGATTATTAGGGAGTTATGGATTTTTTTTAAATATGCAAAAAGTATGCAAAGATACGAAAATTTTGATAATATAGTTTCAGAAATTTGCTACTTTTTAAAAAACGCTCCATTATAAAGTAACAAAAAAATAATAGATTTATTATTTTGCAAGAAAAATTTATCAAAATTTAAACGCCAACTCCATAGAAAGCTCTAACACCATTAGGATATACACCTTCAATCAACACCCCTTCTCCTTTTTTATTATTAATTATTTTTGATATATCTTGTGGTGAATTAATTCTGTTTCTATCAACATGAGTAATAATAAAGCCATCTCTAACTCCTGCTCTACGCAGTTTTCCTGATCTAACTGATGCTACTTTTACTCCATTATTTATTCCCAATCTTTTTATATCATCTTCAGATATTGCTTCAAATGTAGCACCCAAAACTTCTTCGATACTTCTTTCACCTGGTTCTATGAATGCAATTTCACCATGAATATTTTGGAGAACCGCTTTTGTTTCTTTATAGTTTCCATTTCTATAATACTTAATTGCAATTTCATCTCCCGGTCTCTTTTTACCAACTCTTTCAAGGAGAGCTGATGGACTTCTTATTTCTCTATCATCTATAGCTGTAATAAGGTCTCCTTTTTTTAACCCGGCTTTATCGGCTGCTCCTCCACTTTGAATGTTTTCAATATATGCTCCTTTAAATCTCTCTAGCCCTAGTTCTTCGGCTCTTTTAGAGTTAAGCTCACTAATTTCGATACCTAAAAATCCTCTTTGAATTTCCCCAAACTCAAGTATATCCTCCTTTACTTTTTTTGCAATATTTG
>SL_3KL_010_SEDDRAFT_10002627_pt1 | contig 16395 bp, 10 predicted proteins | sample SodLakKL_010_SED_2_FD_10381 | JGI IMG/M metagenome (IMG submission 10381) | reverse complement strand
CGCACGGCCACCTACCAGAACCTGGTGCCGGTGCTTGGCGTGCTCTTCGGGCTCATTTTCCTGGGTGAAAAACTGCACATTTTGCAGTATCTTGGTTGTTTATTAACTGTCGCAGGAATCATTCTCTCGCGCCCGATAAGAGGACGAAGCTTGTCTTAGCAATCAGATCGGCGGCATCCGTTCAGGATTTTATTTTTCATTATCCTTACCATAACCAAATTTGCGTATATGTCTTTCAGAGTTCACATAGCCTTTTTGACACTCGCCGTCATCGCCTTGGCCGGCATTGTTCCGGTCCCTGCTGCTGCGCAGGACGAGGAACGCCCCATGACCATTCAGTTCAGCCGGAACTTCGACCGTTTCTTCTATGTCGATGAGATCGGCATTCAGATGGCCATGGCCAAGCTGTACGAGTCGCACCTTGACATTGAAACTTACCGTCTTGACTCCGGTGATCTGCTGGGCCTATCCCTGGAAGGAAACGTATCGGGTACCTATCGCGGTTTGCGTGTTAACAGTCAGGGCGCGGTGTTGCTGCCCCAGGCAGGCATGGTCACCGTACGTGGATTGCTCTTTCATGAAGCTGCAGAGCTGATCGCAGAACAGATTAAAGGCGAACTGCCCGATACGCGGGTCGAACTGTTTCTGGAACAGCCCCGCGCAGTCAGGATACATGTTGTAGGCAATGTACCACACGCCGGCCCGCACCTCGTACTGGCCCAGACCCGTATTGATCAGGCCATCTACCACTCGTTCTTCCAGCCGAGCATGACCCAGGATGAGGAGGAGCAGACCATTGTGGCCGATGACCCACTTTCTCCCATGAGAATGCTGGCCAACAAATATCCGGATGACTTCATCGGCAGCAACCAGTTCGCCCTTCGCAACATAAGCATCACCCGCGCAGACGGCACCACCGAAACAGCGGATTTGATACGCTACCTGCGCACCGGCGACGATGATGCCAATCCGATAGTCAAGGAAGGCGATATCATCCATATAAACCGGTTCTATACCTACAATCCGCGTGTTTCCATTAGCGGCGCCATTCACCGGGCACTCGAGTTGGAATTCCGCGAGGATGATAGTGTTGCCCGGTTGATACGCATGGCCGGCGGTAAAACCTACGATGCGACCGATCATCATTTGCGTGTGGTGCGCCGGACCGACCGTGGCCTTCAGGAATTCATCCTGGACGACTCAACGGCCATTGCCGATTATAAAATCCAGCCGAACGACCGGCTGATCATACCATTTGACCGGGATAAACGAGCCACCCATACCGCTCTGGTGTATGGCGAGGCGCACTTCACCGGGCGCTTTCCCATCAAGGACGGAGAAACAACCCTGTACGAGCTTATGCAGCTAACCGGTGGCCTGACCAACCAGGCCATGTCTCATGCCGCCTATATGCTTCGCACGCGTCCAGGACAAACTGAATACGGAACACGCCCCTCTTTCAGCCCGACCAGAATCCGTCGGACATCCGACCAGTTTGCAGAAGGGTTTGCGTATCTGGATCTTGAGGCACAGCTGATACAAAGTCATGTCTATATAGATTTAACGGACGATGATCAGCTAAAAAACGTACGGCTTTTTGATGGAGACCGGCTCCATATTCCAAAGAGTGAGGGTACGGTGTTTGTTTTCGGTCAGGTCAATGATCCCGGCTATTACAATTTTGATCCCGGTCGCAACCCTGACAGTTACATCAGTCAGGCCGGTGGCTTCGCACTTGCGGCTGACCAGGAACGCATTTTTGTCATCAAGGCCAAGAATGAGGCCTGGTACCATCCCGATGATGTCATTTTGGAACCCGGTGATCTTGTTTTTGTGGATCGGGTTCCATTTGATGAACTGCAAGCCGCCCGGGCATATGACCTGCAGAAACGTTCCCAGCGTAACAGCAATATTCAGCTGATCATGACAGGTCTGACAACCATCACCAGTATCATTACTGCCTACATTGCGGTCACACGCTGACCTGTAAGTCGAAATATCCCGCAATTCCATATAAAATAATGAGCACTGAAAATCAAAAAGAAATAAACATCCTGGATGTTCTGATCGCATTGGCCAGACACAAGATGTTTATCATCAAGCTGGTATTTTCCATCACGTTGATTGCCCTCATCATCAGTCTGCTTTGGCCGCATACATACAAGTCGAGCAGTACATTCGTCCCGGTGACTCAGCAGCGTGGCCTGCCGTCCGGCGTGGCCGGAATGCTGGGCGGTTCCATTCAGCTTCCCATGGATTTCCCGAGGGTAAACCCGGAAGTCTACATAAACATACTCCGAAGCCGAGAACTGAGGGAAGCCGTCATTAATCAGTTCAATTTCCAGGAGATTTACGGCTCCGAACTGATGGAGGAGCTGCTGCTTCAACTTGATAATGACATTGAAATTTCGGAAAACCGGGAAGGGGGTTTCGGCTTCAATCCCATCTTTTCCATCAATCTTGCCTTTTACAGCGGCGAACCGGAGCTGTCCCGTGATGTTGTTGCATTCATGCTTGACCGGCTCAACAACAAGGTCCAGCACATCAATCTGGAAAATGCCGTTGAGCATCTCGATCTGCTTGAAAAACGCTATCTGCAAAACACGACTGAACTTCAGGCGGCGGAGGATTCGCTGCGGCGTTTTCAGGAAATGTATGGCATACTGGAGGTGGAAGAGCAGGCCAGGCAACTGATTCAAAAACTTGGCAATCTGAAAGCATCCAGCATTGAAACGGAAATGAGGATTTCGGTACTGAGCCAGACCGTCGGTTCTGAAAATGTTGAATTGATCAACCTGAGGCGAATGAAGGAGGAGTATGACCGGCAGTACCGAAACCTTTTGCAGCAAAGTGAACAACCATCAGTTGAGACCTCCGGATTCCATCCTCTCCTCGACCTTCCCGAGCTCGGGATAGCCTATTTCAGGCTCTACAGGGAGGTGCAAATACAAGCCAGGATCATGGAAACCATTTATCCGCAGCTTGAAAGCCAGAAAATGATCGTCAGCGCCAACCAGCGCGGCATTCAGATCATTGATCCACCTGTCGTACCGACCTACAAAGACGGCCCCAAGCGTGCGCTGATCGTACTCGGCGGGATGTTCTTCAGCATTTTCCTGGCGCTTACCATCGTCCTCTTGCGGGAAATGTATGAACGTGGAAGGCAGGTCAATTCCGAAAATTACCGGAAGCTTAACGAACTGGGTGGGCATTTTCGTTTCCGGAAGAAGACCTCAGACGCAACCGCATCTGATAACAACTCCTAAACCTCCGATCCATTGTTCTCTGCGACGACCAGACAGCTGGAGAAGGTTCCGGTTCAGGCCTGGCTTCTTCTCGGTGGAATCCTTTTCTACCTGGCCTCATTTTATGTGGTCCGGTTTTTGGGATTCATGTATGCCGTTCCGCTGATCCTGGTGCTGCCATTTATCGTCTGGTATATGGCACAGTCGGTGATTAAACCCATCCTGATTCTGGTCCCCCTCCTTGTTGCCACCTACCTTGGCAATGTTATAGCCATTATTCCTGATGGTGCGGTTCCCCTCACACTGTTTCAGATACTGCTTTTTCTCACGATCATCGTTTTTTTGCTGCACTATCTGATTACGAGCCCGGAGCGTTTCCGGGTAATCGGCGTTGAACTGGAATTGCTTTTGATACTCACGCTGATCAGCTTTTCCATCATCTACACTCCCAACCGGGAAGGGGCCCTGCTCAACCTGACCCGCATCCTGTTTCTGATTACGCTGGTTTATCTGGTCATCAATATTCTTAAGGATCACAAGCATTTCCATCTGATTTTCATATTCATGACGGTCATTGCTGTTATCCTGGGCCTCTTCTCCATTCGCGCTACACTGCTCGATCCCGTGATGGCTGCCATGAATCTGCGGGCAGGAGGCACCCGGATTTTCGGACGCGGAGCCATCACTGTGGCAGATCCCAACATATTTGCCACCCTGTTTTTCCTTCCAATTGCATTCACTACGTCTGTATTTCTTTCAAAACTCGATTACATAAAAAAAATACCGGCTTTATTGACTTTGCTGGTCATTCTCGCCGCACTGGCATCAACATATTCCAGAAGCGCCTGGATTGCCGCCGCTTTACTGATGCTCATGCTGGTCATTTATTATCGGCAATATAAGCTGATGGCTGTTGCCATCTTTTCCATACTCATCATTATCGTTTCTGTACCGGAACTGCGAAGCATGTCTGCAGGAATACTGAATCGTATATTCGACATCTTTTCAGGATCGACCGACGACTCATCACGGATACGCCTGTTGCTTGGTATTGCCGGAATCCGCATGTTTTTTGATTCCTGGATGCTAGGAGTCGGGTATCGTGGATTTCCGGAGAAATTCACCGACTATTTCACTACCCAGGAATCCATCGGTGTTGTTGAAGCGCATAATGTTATTTATGAAATCCTGGCCGAGCTGGGAATTATCGGCCTGGTATTGCTTTTATTTCTTGTTTACAAAATATTCAGCAAGGCAGCACAAAATGTACGACGTTCCCAATCCGAGCCAGATAAAATAATAGCAACTACACTGATCAGCACATTTGCTGCCTTTGTCATTTTCTTTCAATTCTACGGAGGGTTTCTGGTTTCAACATCATTATGGACACTCATCGGTTTGATTTACGCCCACGGGCATTATCTTGACCAGAGGAAAAACCGCTCGTGATCCTCACCAAATAATCGGGGTTTCATGACCGCCCGGATATCCGCATTTATAAAAAAATTAAAGGGCTCCGATTTCATACGGAATTCTGTGGTTATGTCTGCCGGATCAGGTATTTCACAGTTTATTCCAATTCTGGTCATCCCTGTATTGACCCGTATTTATACCCCGGAGGAAATCGGGGGGCTGGCCGCCTTCATCGCTCTTTTTGCCATACTCTCCATTGTTGCAGGGGGCCGGTATGAATATGCTGTTATCATGCCGGAAGACGATCGAACCGGTGTCAGACTGTTACAGATAGCCGCGACGCTGTCCATCTTGAGCGGTGCTGTTCTTTTTGTGATAATAACGTTATTCGGCGAACCCATTTCCCATGCCTTGGGAGTGCCATTTCTTGTCCCATGGCTCTGGCTATTACCGCTGGCTATCACCGCGCAGGGTCTGTTCATGACGTTCAGCTTTGGACTGAACCGGATGAAATCCTACCGGGATATTTCCGCCGGAAAAGTATCACAAACCGGGTCAACCGCGCTCATTCAAATCCTGACAGGTTTGTCAGGCTGGGGCCTGGCCGGACTGGTTATTGGCAAAACTGCCGGTGTCATAGTATCGGCATTTTGGCTTGTCGCAAGCTTGGCAAAAAAAGCTCCGGAGTTTTTCGAGAGGGAACGCCCGAATGATTTGCGCAGTACGGCTCTGGAATATGCAAATTACCCAAAGTACAATGCACCTCATGCCTTTACCACCAATGTTTCAAATAATCTACCTGTCATCCTTTTTGTTTCCTTCTTCACCGAAGCGATCGCGGGATTTTATGCCATGGCCATTCGCGCTTCCCTTGCGCCGGTCCAAATCATTTCTACTGCAACGGGACAGGTTTTGGGAAAACGTCTTGCCGAAAAGAAGCATTCGGGAGACGACCTCCATGCATATGTAAAAAAGGTGATTTTTTATTTTGCTCTGTTGGGATTAATCCCATTTGGATTGCTTTTCATTGCCGGCCCTGCCGTTTTTGGTTTTGTACTCGGCTCAGAGTGGGCAATTACGGGTGTCTATGTCAGAATCATCATCCCATTCGTATTCCTGACATTTGTCACACAACCTCTGAGCTATATCCCCCTGCTTTTTGATCAGCAAAAAAAGGCCTTCGGCATTTACCTTGTTTCGCTTGTGCTAAGAATGTCAGGAATTTTCACAGGTATCGTAATGGACTCATTTTATCTTTCACTGGCATTGTACTCCTTGACAGGGGTCATTGTCCTGCTGTATCACTTGTACTGGTATCTCAGTTTGTGCAAATCACCCTCTCCTGGTTGATAAACAAGCCTGATCCGTAACTAAAAAAGCAACTGAGCAGGATTTTTATATGATACGCATTCAAGTCTCCTTAGGGATATACGAAATGGGACCCGGATTATGAAGGTCGCCGTTATCTCCCATCTTTATCCCAATCAGAGCTTTCCGGCCAAAGGAACGTTCGTCCGATCGCAATATCTGAATATCGCCAGAAGTATTCCGGCTCAGATGATCGTACCCTCCGTTTACTCCATCCCGTTCACGGATAAGTGGGAATATACTCATGCGCCGTTTTTGAGTGGTCTGGAAGCAACCCGCATTCGTTACCTCTCATTTCCCGGCGGGCGGTTTCCACGTATCATAAAAAACAGCCTCTCCAGGGCACTCGCGTCCCCGATGATTAAAACGAAGCCTGACCTGGCCCACGTTCACTGGCTGTTTCCGGACGGTCTGGCCATTCCCGCCTTGAAAGCGCAAAAGCTGCCTTGCGTTCTTTCCATTCACGGCAGCGACTGGTATGCCACTCGCAATGTACCCGTTCTAAAGCAGATGCTGCGCGAGAGCCTGGTTCAAACCGATGCCGTACTCACGGTCGGGCAAAAGCTTAAAATAGATATTCTGCGGGACTACCCGGATCTTGAAGAAAAGATACATGTCACGTACAACCCGGTCGATTTCGATGCTTTTCATCCCGCCAACTCCCGGGAAGAGTCGCTTTCCAAAGTGGGATGGCGTCCGGATGTCAAACACATTCTCTGCGTGGCAAACATCACGCCGGTCAAGGGTGTGGATGTTCTGATCGATGCATTCAAAAAGCTCGATCGGCAGGATGTGATTCTGCACATCATCGGGAATGTGCCCGATATGGCCTACTCACGCCAGGTCACCCGGAACATCAGAAACACCCGGAATATCAAACTCCATGCGCCGGTCTCCCATGAGGAAATTGTGACCTATTACCAGGCTTGCGACTTTCTGGTACTGCCGAGCAGGCGCGAAGGTTTCGGTTTGTCCCTGGCCGAAGCGATCGCATGCGGCAAACCCGTAATCTCAACAAAGAGCGGAGGTCCAGAAGATATCGTCAGACCGGAGAACGGTTATCTCGTTGAACCGGAAGATGTCGATGCGCTGGTTGATAAAATGAACCTGCTGCTTTCAGACCGGTTTGGCCACAGCAGCACAGAAATCCGGGACAGTATTCGTGAAATCTTTGATTCAGCTGCTATTACAGACAAAACGATTGCCCTTTACAAAATGATTTTGGACAATCAGTCACGCTTGTGACCACGGTTTTTTTACGATTTAATGGTTATTATTGAACACAATTTTTTACATCCCATCTGCTGCCCTTCAGCAAACGGCAAATGACCATCTGATGATATGAAGCAAATTATTCAAGATCTCAAATCCGGTGAAACCATACTTCAGGATGTCCCGGTCCCGAGGGCGGGAAGCGGCAAGGTGCTCATCAAAACACACCGTAGCCTGGTCTCACTCGGCACGGAAAAAATGCTGGTCAGTTTCGGGAAAGCAAACCTGTTTGAAAAAGCACGGCAGCAGCCGGAGCGCGTAAAAATGGTTCTGGACAAAATGAAAGCCGACGGGGTATTTCCGACCATCGAGGCGGTATACCGAAAGCTGGACACCCCGCTGCCGCTTGGATACAGTCAGGCCGGTGAAGTGGTTGCCGTTGGAAAGGGCGTTTCGGGTTTCAAAACGGGTGACCGTGTCATTTCAAACGGACATCATGCCGAATATGTGGCTGTCCCGGAGAACCTGGTTGCAAAAATTCCGGATGGGGTTTCGTATGAGGAAGCCGCATTTACTGTAGTTGGTGCCATCGGCCTGCAATCCATCCGGTTGATCCAGCCCTCCCTGGGCGAAACGGTTGTCGTGATCGGTCTGGGTCTTATAGGTCTGATAACAACCCAGCTCCTGAAAGCCAGTGGCTGCCGTGTCATCGGCTTTGACGTGGATGAGGATAAACTGAACCTGGCAAAAAAACTGGGCATCAAGATAGTTCATTCGGGTCAGCAGGATCCGGTCCGTTATGTCGAGCAGCAGACCGGTCATGCCGGGGCAGATGCGGTCATCATTACGGCATCCACAAAATCGAATACCGTCATCAAGCAGGCCGCTAACATGAGTCGGAAGCGCGGCCGGATTGTGCTGGTAGGTGTGATCGGACTGGATATCGACCGCTCGGATTTCTACGAAAAAGAGCTCTCTTTCCAGGTTTCCTGCTCTTACGGACCCGGCCGGTATGACGAGAACTACGAACAAAAGGGGCAGGACTATCCACTGGCCTTTGTCCGCTGGACCGAGAACCGTAATTTCAAGGCGGTTCTGCAGTCAATTCAAACTGGAAATCTGGACGTCTCATCCCTTATTACCGAACGGGTTCTGCTGGAGCGGTATCAGAATATTTACGGGGATATGGAAGGATCGAAGTCCGTAGCCTCGATACTTGAGTATCCATTGAAAAGTGAGGAATCCACCACATCCGATGCCGCACAGCGCACAGTCCACCTCGGTAAAGCCACGGCCAAGAGTGGCAAGGGTGTCAAAGGCGGTAAAGGTATCATCGCTGTCGTCGGTGCCGGCAATTTCACACAGGCGGTTGTACTGCCCTCATTGAAAGCCGCCGGCGCATCGGTCAAGTACATCGTAAGTTCCGGTGGTCTTTCCGGCACCACTCTGGCAAAAAAATTTAATATCGGCAACAGTTCGACGGACCTGGAATCCGTTCTTGAGGATGCGGAAGTGGGTGCTGTAGTCATCACCACACAGCACAATCTGCATGCGGGAATGACCATCCAGGCGCTCGAAGCCGGGAAACAGGTGTTCGTGGAAAAACCGCTGGCACTGAATGAAGAGGAGCTGGGTGACATTGTCGAAGCTGTGAACCGGACCGGAAACACGGTCGCTGTCGGTTTCAATCGCCGCTTTTCGCCCCATGCCAGAAAAATGAAAGCCATTCTGGGTCCGGATTGCGGTCCCGTGAACATCATCGCAAACATGAATGCCGGTTACATCCCCCCGGAAGTCTGGGTACATGATGTGGAAACCGGTGGCGGGCGCATCATCGGGGAGGCGTGCCATTTTGTGGATCTGATCACGTATCTGACAGGTTCGGAGGTGGTGGAAGTCAGTGCGCAATGCATGGGTACCGAGTATATTGAGAACACGGACAATGCATCCATCCATCTGAAATACCGGAACGGGTCGTTGGGGGTCATCAACTATTTCTCGAATGGTAGTAAGTCCTACTCCAAAGAGCGTGTGGAAGTATACTGGCAGGAGAAAAATCTGATCCTGGACAATTTCCGGCAACTGCATGGATATGGGGTGAAAAGCGGACTTTCCATGTCAAACCGGCTGCTCAAAACCAGGCAAAGCAAAGGGCACAAGCAGCAGTTCGCTTTGCTTCAGAAGTTCTGGACCGAAGGTGGCGAACCGCTCATTCCATTCAGCGATCTGGTTAACACCACCAGAACAACATTCGCAGCAATTAAAAGCTTGAAAGAGAAGCAATTCGTGGATGTCTGATGCGTGCAAGCACCAAAATGGCATGAATAAAAAAATCACACTGCTGCTTCCGGTGAGCAATCAACCCAGATATTTGAAACGAATTCATTTACTGGTAAAACTGGGTTATCACATCACCGTGTACTACTTCGACCGGGACCTGCAGGTGCCTGAGATGGATGGCAGTCAGCTACAATTCAAGAAGCTTGGGGCCATTAGAGACGGAAATTACCTTAAAAGGATGCTGCCTCTGCTCAAAGCGGTTCGTATCATCAAAAAGGACCGGTCACCGGTGGTTTATGCCTTCAGTGTCGATCTCCTGTTGGCGGCCGTGCTGGCTGGAAAATCCGACATCATTTTTGAAATCGGGGATATAAGGGAGGTCAAGTCGACTCTGTTCAATCGCATATATGCCAGACTTTTAAAAAAGTGCTCACGAATTATTGTTACATCCGATAAATTTGCATCCTATTTGAGTGAGACCTACCGTGTCGATCCGCATAAGTTCGTATTTCAACCCCATCTGCTCGAAAAACATCAGTTTGATGCGAAATCTCGTGTCAGAAACAAAACCCTGCGATCCGGCGATGCTCTTTACGTAGGTTTCATCGGCTTGCTTAGATATACATCGGTTGGCCGGTTGCTGGAAGAGACGCATGACAATCCCAGGCTCAAGATCCGGATTCACGGAAGGGGAGCTTACCGGGATGAAGTCGCGGAAAAGATGAACACCTCCAAGGATTATTTCGGAGGTGCATTCAACTATCCGGAAGACTTGCGAAAAATCTATGAGTCCATCGACATCAATTTTGTGATGTATGACTCTTCCGATACCAATGTGACCATGGCCCTGCCCAACAAGCTGTATGAATCTATATATTTTGGCACGCCGCTGATCGTTTCGTCAGGCACGTACCTGTCCGAGATTGTGCAGGAGTGGGAGATCGGCCTGGTATGGGACTACAACCGCATCAACACGCTTTGTGAGTATTTAAGCTCAAAGGAATTTCGGGATCAATATCCGGAAATGGTGCGGAATGTCATCGGGATTCCCGACGATGATATTCTGCGAAAGAAGGATGAACTGCCGGAGTTGTTCGCGAATCTTGAACCACAGCATTGAGATGTTGAACAAACTGCTTTTATACATCAATACACTTCATCACCTGACCTTCAGGCAGGTTTTCTTCCAGGCATGGTACCCAATTCGTGATTCCGTGATTTCACACGCGCGATATTACAGGCGATACCGACGTGACCATCCCTCCATCACACTGAAAAAACTTTCGCTCAAGCCACCCCTCAGAAAAAAAACGACCTTTACCTCGCCTGCTACATTTACTTTCCTGAATCAATCAAAACATTTTGAGGTGTCCATTGACTGGAACTATTCGGGCTACGGGAAGCTCTGGACCTATCATCTCTCCTATTTTGACTATCTCAACCAGGAGAATCTGGCGGCGGAAGAAGGAGTGGAACTCATCCAACGATTTATCCGTGAAATGCCAGATCTTGCCGATGCAAGGGAGCCTTACCCTGTCTCACTCAGGCTGATAAACTGGCTGAAGTTTCTGTACCGCCACAACATCGATGATCCCGACATCAATGCGTTCATGATGGCGGAGCTGCACACGCTGAACCGCCGGCTTGAGTACCATCTGATGGCCAATCATCTGCTGGAAAACGCATATGCCATGACAATTGGCGGGTACTGTCTGCGGCATGCGCCGCTTTATCAGAAAGGATTGCGGTTGCTTATGGAACAACAGGAAGAGCAAATACTGATTGACGGCGCCCATTATGAGAAGAGTCCGATGTATCACCAGATGCTGCTTGACCGGCTTTTGGATGTCATAAATTTTACCGGCTCCGATGCTGATCCGAAGTTGAAAGAAATAGCTGAAAGGATGCTTTCCTGGCTGCAGGAGATGACGTTCACTGATGGCTCTGCTCCGTATTTCAATGACGCAACTCCGGGAGAAGCCCCCTCAACAAATGACCTTCTAAGATACGCGAAACTTCTTGGTATCAGTCCGAAAGGAGTTGGATTAACAAAGAGCGGTTATCGTGCATTTCGATCCGTAAACTATGAAATGGTGATCGATGCGGGCAGCATCGGCCCCTCCTATCAGCCCGGGCACAGCCATAACGATGCCGGATCCTTCGTACTTTACGCTCATGGCAAACCACTGATCGTTGACACCGCAGTCTCCACATACCAAGCCAACGAACGCAGATATTACGAGCGAAGTGTCCGGGCACACAACACCACACATGCCGAAGGTGTGGAACCATCCGAATTGTGGGGAAGCTTTCGTATTGGACGCAGGGAGAGCGTGAGGATCTCCAATGAATCAATAAAGGAAATCAGTATTCTTCGCGACTCGCCGCTTTATTCCTCCTGCCGCATCCTCCGAACCGTGTTTTGCGATGAAAAAACCGTGACCCTGACGGACGAAATCAGGGGCAAATGCAATGACAAGCCTTTTCTGGCTCATTTTCATTTTTCACCGGGCATCAACGTTGACATCCATGATGATACCATAGAAACAGAGGAGGCAACCATTCAATTCGAGCATCACAGCAACGTGCAGCTGCAGGAGTGTCAAATTGCAGCCGGTTTCAATAAACTTGAGAAATCGGTGAAAATCGTCGCCTTTTTTCAGGATCGCTTGAAGACACGTTTCCAGATCAAAACCCGCTGATATGCGCTGTTCGCCATGGATTTATGCCTTTATTATCTTTCATGAACAGCTTCATCAGAGTGCCATTTCTCATCCGGTTTGTTTATATGAAAAACTGTAAATTTGTTCCATTCCCGGACCATGCAACTATCATTAATGATTCGCAGTAATTGAAGGTTCTTTTTCTCACAGATAATTTTCCACCAGAGGTCACCCCGGCGGCAACCCGCACGTATGAACATTGCAGGGAGTGGGTCAAGCTGGGTGCCGAGGTGACCGTTGTCACCTCATTTCCCAATTTCCCCTATGGGAAAATCTATGATGGATACAAGAACAGGAGAATTCAGAAAGAGGTTGTGGATGGCATCCGGGTTGTCAGGGTGTGGACCTACCTTGCCGCCAATCAGGGGTTTCTGCGCCGAACCATTGACTATCTGAGTTATGCCGTCAGTTCATTTTGGGGCGGTTTATTTCAGAAAGCGGACATCATCGTTGCAACATCGCCGCACTTTTTCATTACCTGGTCGGGTGCCGCACTCTCATTTTTCAAAAGGAAACCGTGGGTTTTTGAGATCAGGGACCTTTGGCCGGAGTCTATTATCAGTGTTGGCATGCTGGAGGATGGGTTTGTATATCGCTCTCTGGAAAAAATTGAGTTGCGGCTGTACAAAAGTGCAGATCACATCGTCCCCAACACCGATGCCTTCAAGACAAATCTGGTGGGACGCGGGGTCCCGGCGGAAAAAATATCTGTGATTCCAAACGGAACCAATTTTGAGTTGTTCACCCCGCGTGAGCCTGACCCGGAACTCGTCTCCTCGCTTAAACTTGAGAACAAATTTGTAGTTGGATATGTGGGCACACTTGGCATGGCGCATGCCCTCGATTTTGTGATCAGCTCCATTGCCCGGCTGAATGACAACAATATCCATTTCCTGTTTATCGGGGACGGCGCCGAGAAACAAAATTGCATCAAGCTTGCCAGAGAACTCCAGCTGGAAAATATCACTTTCCTTGATTCCGTGCCAAAACAGGTCATTCCCGATTATCTGGCAGTCATTGATGCTTCACTGGCTCCGCTCAAGAAAACCGAAACTTTCAAAACCGTGATCCCATCCAAGATCTTTGAGGCCGGTGCCATGGGCAAACCCATGCTGCTTGGTGTGGACGGACAGGCCCGCTCTATTGTGGAGGAGTTTGACTCCGGATTGTATTTCGAGCCGGAGAATACGGATGACTTCATTGAGAAAGTAAGGATGCTGGCCTACGACAAGAAATTACATGAGCGTCTGGCAAAGGGAGGACAAAAGCTTGCAAAAGCATTCGACCGGAAAAAGCTCGCGGCTGAAATGCTGGAAGTTCTCAAGCGAGTAGCGCAATCCAAATGACCAGAATCTCTGCTCGATATCCGATCGTCGGCCAGCTTAGTAAACTTCGTTGCATCAGGCTGAACTAATCGGTCAGATTGCGAGAAGAGGCACAATACTTCGCAACTGCGACCATCAATCCGAATTACTGCCCTTCGTCGTATTGGTGAACCTGGTTCTGCTGATCGATACAGAACCGGACTCGCTGAAGTTGATATCAGCATTTTCACCCAGCTCAATGGTACTGTTGTCAATCGTCACTGTCCCTGCGAATGTTATTTCAACATCATCCAGCAGTATGATCCTTGCGTTTTGAAAGTTCATCCGGGCATACTTGGTGTCGCTCTCTGTAAATACATATACATTTGCCATGCGATCATGACAATGATACCTCGGGTTTATAAAATCGTTATAAGCACTGCAATATCTGCCTCTGGCAGGCACATCCTGGGTTAGCGGTTCATCATTATCCAGAAACGATTTGGGTTGGGGGCCTAAATGCGGCCAGGAATATCCTTCATTCAAGGAGTCCGTCTGATTGAAATATTCCGGTTCATCCGCCCGGAACAAAGAAACCAAATCCAAAGTAATGATCTGATCATCATCTGATTTGTACAATTCATTGGTTACTGCGTTTAATTCCCGATCAAAACCATAAAGATCTTTTGCCAGTGTAATCTCATCGGTATCATGGATGTTGCCACGATTTCCAATGAAGTATATCTCCCTGCCAGCTTCGCTTTGCAAGTAAGAATACTGGCTGTGATTCCTGAGAAATACATTATAATAACCAAAAAAGGAAAATTCGTCGATTATGTGGTAGGCATCGTTTTTAATCCGGTCTATCCAGTTCCCTTCCACAAGATTGCCACTGTCGGACAAGTTTCGGCTGCGAAGGTCTGAGCGATTTACGTTTCCTGTCTGTGCAAAGGCTTCTCTCGAGTAGTTATATGCGATCACGTTTTTGTGCGCTCCTGTGCCCAGCGTCATCGCACTTCTCTGCTTTCTGAACATATTATTCTCAATACGGTTCAGGGTACATTGATGCAAAAGCATGATGCCGTAGCCGTATGCACCTCCATAGCCTGCCGTGTGGTACGAATCATTGAAAAAACTGCGCTCAATGGTATTATGCATGGATCGAGTCATGTAAATATGTCTACTGAGCGCCTTGTAGCTGTATATTTTGTCAATATGGATATCCCGCGCGAAATACAGTGATATATGACTCACATGCTGCGGGCATTCCGGGGTTCCCGGGTACACTCTTTCATCACACACGGATTGACGATCCTCGTATCCCTCAATGTCATTTATTAAACCGAGATTGGATAATCCGGCTGACGTCAACGGGGAGCTCACACTGTACACACGGATATCATTTCCATTATTCTGTTGCAGATGATGATTCCATGTCAGGCTAAAATCATTTTCAAGTGTGATGCTGTTCTTTTCAGCTTCACGAACCTGGTTCATCTGGCCAACATGATCGGTGATCGTCCGGGTGGCACCGGTTAAATTGGTGGCCCTGAACATCAACATGTCGCCTTTTTCGGTATTTTGTGACTGGGAAAGTGTAATTGTATTCGATTCCGGATCATAATCTTCAACAATTCCCAAACTACTTTCTCTGTCGGGTCCATAGAGCACAAAACCGGCAGCAAAATTCCTGTGAATCTCATTTACGCGATAGTTGATTGTGTCTGATTTGATGTTCATGAATCTGATGACCGTTGACGGGCCGGAGCTCAAGCGGTAATTGACCCCGCCGGGACCTTCGCCCATCACGTAGACACTATCATGCCGGCCGCCAACAAGCCGCAAGTTGCCGTGAACGGCGCACTCGCCGCTGATCAACACCTGGTTTATGCCGGAGGCTCTTCCGGCGTCATCAATGGCGTTTTGAATGGCATCCCTTTTGTCCCCCTGAAAACCAGTACCGCAATCGACCGTGAACGTGGAATCGAAGACATCCGGCGTCTTGTTTCTGGCCCCGGCAATGTCCCACTCGTTTTTGACCATCTCCGGGATGGATATGTTTTGTGCATTGCCATCCAGGAACAGGGTCAATGCCAAAAAAATGATAACGAATGTTTTTTTCATATGGGTACTGCGAAGAAAGGTTGATTTATTCCGTCAAATAATCCGTTCCCCCTTCAATCACTATCACGTTTCCGGTATTTTTCGTAGAGCTGCCGGTGCATGTCGGACATGTCGCTTTTCCTGCCCCGCACGTATACCTGCTCAATCTGCGTGGCATATTCCAGCGGGTTGCCGTCGGTGATCAGGAACGTGGCATCCATTCCGGTTTCCAGCGCGCCGAGGCGATCGTCCAGCCCGAGTATGGCTGCCGGATAGTGCGTGACCGCTTTGAGCGCCTGCTCCATGGGCAATCCGAAGGCCGTAGCTCCGCCGGCCTCATAGGCAAGCCGGTTGGCGTTGGCGGGACCTGACGTGCCAGCAATCGCAAACGTCACACCCGCCTCGTGGAGCTGCGCAGGCAGCCGGTAACTGATGTCATAGGGCTCCCACACCCTTCCGGGCGCGCTGAGTACAGATGTGATGATGACCGGGACGTTTTTGGTCGCGAGCTCTGCGGAAGCCAGATGCGCATCCCGTCCGCCAAGAATGATCAGTTCCACCTCTTCCTCTTCCGCCCAGACCATGGCGTCCTGGATCTGGCGCACCTCGTTCGCCTGCACCACGACGGGACGCTCGCCATTCAGAAACGGTATCATGGCTTCCCAACGGCTGTCGAAGTCATGATGCGGGGCCTGCCTCTGCTGCATCGCCAGACGAGCCGTAAGGGATGCACGCGCCGAGGCAAAC
>SL_3KL_010_SEDDRAFT_10002626_pt1 | contig 16397 bp, 12 predicted proteins | sample SodLakKL_010_SED_2_FD_10381 | JGI IMG/M metagenome (IMG submission 10381) | reverse complement strand
GCAGGCGGCCGGAGGATGCGCGGGGGTGGTGTGGCTCGCGTGGCGCCATGAATCTGCGCCTCCGGGCGTCGCCCGGAGGCGGGCCGGGCGGGCTTATTCGACGAGTTCGTCGTAGGGGACGAACGCGACCTGCTGGTTGCGTTCGCCCTCGTCCAGCTGGGCCAGCAGCGTGTTGCTGAGGGACTGGAAGCTGGCCAGTTCCTCCCCGGAGAGGGATTCGCTCTCCGGCAGTGCGACGCGCATCGGGTCACGCGGGCGATTGTTGACGTGAATCTCGTAGTGCAGGTGCGGGCCGGTGCTGCGGCCGGTGTTGCCGGACAGGGCGATGCGGTCGCCGCGCTCCACGGTCTGGCCCCGGCGCACCAGCGCGCGGTCCAGATGCAGGTAGCGGGTAGAGTAGCCCTGGCCGTGTTCGATCACGATGAACCGGCCGGCGTAGGGGTGGTTTTCCACGCGGGTGACGACGCCATCGGCGGGGGCCTTGATCGGCGTGCCGATGGGCATGGCGAAGTCGGTCCCGTGGTGTGGCGCGACGCGGCCGGTGACCGGATGGCGGCGCTGCGGGTTGAAGGGGGAGCTGATGCGGTAGTTGCCGGAGAAGGGGCGGCGGTCGAACGGCGGCAGCAGGCTTTCGCCCTCCGGGGTGTAGAAGCGGCCGTTGGTGTGGCGCGCGGCGCGAACCGTGATGCGCTGCCCTTCGTAGTCGAAGGCGAGCAGGCGCAGGTTGTGCGGGGTGTCGTCGCCCTCGAGGGTCTCCTGCTCCAGCAGCAGGGTGAATTCGTCGCCGGTGCGCGCGTGGGTGCGTACCGGCAGGTAGCGGTCGAGCATGACGGCCAGGGCATTCACCGCGCCCGGCGAGAGGTCGGTGCGCCGCGACAGCGCGGCGGAGATGTTGCCGTCGATCTCGGCGCTGATGATCATGTGACTGATCTCGCGCCCGTTCTCGACCTCGGCGCGCTCGAAGTCCCAGCCGTCGTCCTCGCGCACCCATTCGTGGCCGCTGGCGCGGTCGGTCCACAGTCGCAGGTGGGTCAGGTAGCCCTCGTCGTCGACCTGCCACTCGATCTCCTGGCCGGGGCGGATGCGGTTGAGGACGGCGGCGTTGTCGTCGTCCCCCAGCAGGCGGTACAGCGTGGCCAGCGGCAGCTCCCATTCGCGCTCCCACAGGCTGGTCAGGCGTTCGCCTTCCTGCAGGGTGTGGCGCTGCCAGTCGGGTTCGTCGACGGCCGCGCTTTCGTCGCCATCGTCGAGATCGAAGGTCTCGTAGGACGTGGGGCTGTCGAGGTCGGCGTCGTCCCTGAAGCCGCTCTGCTCGAGGGGGTCGCCGCTGAAGGCGACCTGCTGCGCGCGGCCCTCCGCGGGCCCTCCGTTGGCGGTGGCGGAGCCGGGCTCGACGATCACGGGCGCGCTGCCGTTCATGCCTCCCTGCAGCGGGATCTCCACGCGTTCGGGAGTCCCGTCGGAAGAGGTTCCGGGGGCAAGTGCGACGCCAATGGCGATCGCGAGACCGGCCCCGCCGGCGAGCATGATGAAAGGAGTCTTTCGTTTACTGCCCATTTGGCTGCCGCCCGATTAAAAGTTTCCGTGTTATACCACGTTTTTTTTGCGTGTGAACCCCTGCCTGGGGACCAGTTTCCGAGTGTGCCGGAAACCCCCGACAGGGCGGCGCGGAACCCGGCGATACAGGTTGTTCCGTGCATGTGCCGCGGTCCACGCGGGTTGCAGCCTGCCTGGAATCAACCACCTGCGGTGGTCGATTCCACCGGCCTCAGGTGCGGATGCCGGTGCCGCGGTTGAGCAGGTAGAGGGCGGTGCTGTAGAGCACCACGATGAAGCCCGCGATGATCACGAACGACAGGGCGACCGGGAAGTCGCTGGTGCCCAGGCTGCCATAGCGGAAGGCATCGACCATGTACAGGATCGGGTTGAGCATGGAGACCCCCTGCCAGAACTCCGGCAGCAGGCTGACCGAGTAGAACACGCCCCCGAGGTAGGTGAGGGGGGTGAGGATGAAGGTCGGCACGATCGCGATGTCGTCGAAGGTGCGCGCGAACACGCCGTTGATCAGGCCGGCCAGCGCGAACAGGATCGAGGTCAGCAGGACCACCACCAGCATCACGCCGATGTTGTGCACGCTGAGCGGACTGAAGAACAGCGACACCAGCAGGACGGCGACGCCGACCGAGAGCCCGCGGGCGACCCCGCCGAACACGAAGCCGAGGATGATCACGCTGTTGGGGATGGGCGATACCAGCATCTCCTCGATGTGGCGCTGGAACTTGGAGCCGAAGAAGGACGACACCACGTTGGAATAGCTGTTGGTGATCACCGCGAGCATGATCAGCCCGGGGACGATGAAGTCCATGTAGCGAAAGCCCTCCATCTCCCCGATCCGCTCGCCGATCAGGCCGCCGAAGATGATGAAGTACAAGGCCGTGGTGACGACCGGCGGCAGGATGGTCTGCACCCAGATACGGGCGAAGCGCAGCACCTCCTTGGTGACGATGGTGCGGAACGCGGTGAAGTAATCGCTCAGGTGCTGGCGCTTCATGGCTGATTCTCCGGCTGTTCCTTGGTGCCCCCACCTCCGGCCGTCAGGTGGCTGGGTTCCTGGCCGTTGCGGGTCATGCGGATGAACAGTTCCTCCAGCCGGTTGGCCTTGTTGCGCATGCTCTGCACGCGGATGCCGGCATCGTCGAGTACGCGGAACAGGTCGTTCAGGTGCTGCCCGCGCTGGATGTCGGCCTCGAGCGTGAGTTCGTCGACCTGGCGCAGCCGGATCACGGGATCCCGCGGCAGGGTGGTTACCGGCTCGGTCAGGTCCAGGACCATGGTCTCGGTCTCGAGCTTGGCCAGCAGTTCCTTCATCGTGGTGTTCTCGACGATGCGGCCGTCATCGATGATGGCGATGTTGCGGCACAGCGACTCGGCTTCCTCGAGATAGTGGGTGGTGAGGATGATGCTGCGGCCGTCCTCGTTGATGCGGGTGAGGAAGTCCCACATGGAGCGGCGCAGTTCGATATCCACCCCGGCGGTCGGCTCGTCGAGGATCAGCAGGCGCGGTTCGTGCACCAGGGCGCGGGCGATCATCAGGCGGCGCTTCATGCCACCGGACAGGGTGCGCGCCATGTCCTTGCGCTTTTCCCACAGGCCCAGTTCCTGCAGGTAGTGGCCGGCGCGTTCCCAGGCCTCGCGCCGCGGGATGCCGTAGTAGCCGGCCTGGTTGACCACAATCTCGCCAATCGGCTCGAAGTTGTTGAAATTGAACTCCTGCGGCACCAGCCCGATGGAGCGCTTCACCTCCTGCAGCTCGCGGTCGAGATCGTGCCCGAACACGCGCACGGTGCCGGCGGTCTTGTTCACCAGCGAGGTGATGATGCCGATGGTCGTCGACTTGCCGGCGCCGTTCGGCCCGAGCAGGGCAAAGAAGCTGGCGGGCGCCACCTCGAGATCGATGCCCTTCAGGGCCTCGAAGCCGTTCTTGTAGGTCTTGCGCAGCCCGCGTATTTCCAGTGCCGGCGTCATCGTCACGTCCTGTTGCGGCAGGTGTAGGGTGTGGCCGCCACCGCGGCCGGAGAGACGGGTATTATGGAGGTTTTGTAACGTTTCGAGGAAAGCCCGTGGATTCTTCTGTCTTTGTCGACGCGTCCGACACCGCCATCCCCCTGATCCCCGTGACCGCGGATTCGCTGGCCGAGCGGTTGGAAGCCGCGCCGCCGGCGTGGAAGGCCTGGGTGGAGGCCGCCGGCTTCAAGGCGGATGCGGGTTCGGTGCTGCGCCTGCCCGGCGAGGGCGGGGCGCTGGCCGGCGTGCTCTGCGGCTTCGACGCGGAGACGCCGCTGTGGATGATCGCGGCCGCGGCGGAGAGCCTCGGCAGTGGCGACTACCGGCTGGAGACGGATCATCTCGGGCCCGACCTGCAGGAGCAGGCGGCGATCGGCTGGGGACTGGGGCGCTACCGTTTCGACCGCTACCGCGAGGGCCCGGAGCAGGCGCCGCGGCTGGTGTGGCCGGAGGGGGCGTCGCCCGAACGCGTGCTGGCCCAGGTCGAGGCGATCCGCCTCACCCGCGACCTGATCAACACCGCACCGGCCGACATGATGCCCGCGGATCTGGCAGCCGCCGCCGAGGATCTGGCCGGGCGTTTCGGCGCCGGCCTGGAGGTTGTCTCGGATCGCGAAGAACTCGCCCGCAGCTACCCCTGCGTGCATGCGGTCGGCGCGGCCAGCGTCCATGACCCGCGGGTGATCGAGCTGACCTGGGGGCAGCCGGATGCGCCGTCGCTGGTGCTGGTAGGCAAGGGCGTGTGTTTCGACTCCGGCGGCCTGAACCTGAAGCCGGGGAATTCCATGCGCCTGATGAAGAAGGACATGGGCGGTGCCGCGATCGTGCTCGGGCTGGCGCGGCTGATCATGGCGCTGGAGCTGCCGGTGCGCCTGACGGTGCTGGTCGGGGCGGTGGAGAACGCGGTCGGATCGCGCGCCTTCCGTCCGGGGGACGTGCTGACCGCGCGCAACGGCAAGACCATCGAGATCGACAATACCGATGCCGAGGGGCGCCTGGTCCTGGCCGATCTGCTGGACCGTGCGGCCGCCTTCGACCCCGCGCTGATCGTCGATTTCGCGACCCTGACCGGGGCCGCCCGGGTGGCGGTGGGAACCGAGATCAGCGCGTTCTTCTCCAGCGACGAGGGCTGGGGGCGTGCGCTCGTCGAGCCGGCGCGCGATCTGGATGATCCGGTCTGCCAGCTCCCGCTGCACGGGGCCTATCGCTACATGCTGGACAGCGACGTGGCCGATATCGCCAACAGTTCGAAGGAGGGGTTCGCCGGCGCGATCACCGCCGGGCTGTTCCTGAAGGAATTCGTGCCGGCGGACGTGCCGTGGCTGCACTTCGACATCATGGCCTTCAATACCCGCGCCCGGCCCGGGCGCCCGAAGGGCGGGGAGGCCATGGGCCTGCGCGCGCTGTTTGCGGCCCTGGAGGCGCGCTTCGGCCCGCGCGGCTGAACGGGCCGGGCAGCCGCACGTGCGGCCCCGGTCGCGGCCCGGGGTGGTGGCGGTTCAGATCAGGCGCAGGTCGCTGCGCGCGCGCACGATCTTGCGCAGGGCGATCAGGTAGGCGGCGGTGCGGTAGTCGAGCACGGAGCCGTTGCTTTCCACGTCCCGCACCTCGTGCATCTCGCTGAAGGCCTCGCGCATGGCGTCGTCGAGCCCGGAGCGCACCAGGTCGATCTCGTCGGCGCCGCGCACGATCGCGTCGCGCAGCCACTCGGGGACGTCCTGGTTGGTCATCAGTTCGATGGCGCTGATGATGTGCTGGCCCTGGCCCTCGTCGTAGCGCCGCTGCAGGCGGCCGAAGCGCATGTGGGCCAGATTGCGCGCCCATTCGAAGTAGGAAACGATCACCCCGCCGGCATTCACGTAGACATCCGGCAGGATGGTGACGCCGCGCTCTCGCAGGATCTGGTCGGCCTCCCAGGTGCATGGACCATTGGCGGCCTCGACGATGAGCTTCGCCTGGATGCGGTGGGCATTGTCGCGATGGATTGCGCCTTCCAGCGCGGCGGGGATCAGGATGTCGCATTCGCGCTCCATGATCCGGTTGCCATCGCGCTGGAACTCGACGCCGGGGAAGCCCTCCATGGTGCCGGTCCGCCGCACATAGTCGTGCAGCGCCTCGACGTCCAGCCCGTCCTCGCAGTAGACGCCGCCATTGACCTGGATCACGCCGACGATCTTCGCCCGGTCGTCCTGCTGCAGGAAGTGCGCGGCGTGATAACCGACATTGCCGAAGCCCTGGATAATGATGCGCTGGTCCCCGAGGCCGCCCTCGAGCCCGGCCTCGCGCGCGGCGCCGACCTCGCGGAAGAAGGCCTGCAGGGCGTAATGCACGCCGCGGCCGGTGGCCTCGAGGCGACCACGCAGGCCGCCGAGTTCGACCGGCTTGCCGGTCACCGCGGCGAGGTGGTTGACGTCCTCCGGGTGACGCTCGCGGTAGGTCTCCATGATCCAGGCCATCTCGCGCTGCGAGGTGCCCACATCCGGTGCCGGGACGTTCTGCGCCGGGCTGATGTAGTCGCGCTGGACCAGTTCGTGGGCGAAGCGGCGGGTGATGCGTTCCAGTTCCCACTCGTCGTACTTGCGCGGGTCGACGCGCAGCCCGCCCTTGGAACCGCCGAACGGGATGTCCACGATCGCGCACTTGTAGGTCATCAGCGCGGCCAGTGCCTCGGCGTGGTTCTGGTCCATGGTCGGCGAGAAGCGCAGACCGCCCTTGACCGGCAGGCGGTGGGCGGAGTGCACCGCGCGCCAGCCGGTGAACACCTCGATGCGGTCGCGGAAGCGGATGGGGAAGCTGACCTGGATGACCGAGTCGCAGGCCTTGATCGCCTCGCGGGCACCCTCGGGAAGTTCGAGGTAGCGCATCGCGCGGTCGAGCATGTGTGAGACACTGTCGAGGAAGCTTTCGGGGGCTGGGTTTTCCGGCTGGTCCGACATTTGCGAATGATCCTTCTGGCTTGGGTGCAAGCCGTGTGGCACGGAGACAATGCTTGTGAATGATGCGCGATCCGTTCCGGATCCGCGGTTTTCGGTGGCGCCGATGATGGACTGGACGGACACCTGGTGCCGGCAGTTTCACCGGCTGCTGACGCGCCGGGCGCTGTTGTATACCGAGATGGTACACGCGAATGCCGTCATCCATGGCGATCGCGACCGTCTGCTGGGATTCGCCGCAGAAGAACATCCGCTGGCCCTGCAGCTGGGCGGCTCCGAGCCGGCGGTGCTGGCCGAGGCCGCGCGGATTGCCGCCGACCGCGGCTATGACGAGATCAACCTGAACGTCGGCTGCCCCTCGGACCGCGTGCAGTCGGGTGCGTTCGGCGCCTGCCTGATGGCGCAGCCGGACCGGGTAGCGCGTTGCGTGGAGGCGATGCGCAGCGCGGTCGATCTGCCGGTGACGGTGAAGCACCGCATCGGCATCGACCATCAGGACTCCGAGGCCGACCTGCATCACTTCGTGCGCACGGTGGCCGCCGGCGGCAGCGACGGGTTCATCGTGCATGCGCGCAAGGCCTGGCTGCAGGGGCTGAGCCCCAAGGACAACCGCGAGGTGCCGCCGCTGGACTACGCCCGCGTGTACCGGCTGAAGGAGGAATTTCCGCAGCTGCTGATCGTGCTCAATGGCGGGCTGGATGATGTTCCCGCCGCGCGGGCCCATCTGGAACACCTCGACGGGGTGATGTTCGGCCGCCTGGCCTATCACCAGCCGTGGACGCTGTCGGTCGTTGACCGCCTGTATTTCGGGGCCGATGCCGACCCGCGGCGCGAGGAGGTCCTCGCCGGGCTGCTGACGCTGGCCGAGGGCATGCGCCGCGACGGTGTCCCGCTGGCACGGCTGACGCGGCACATCCTCGGGCTGTTCCACGGTGCCCCGGGGGCACGGCAGTGGCGGCGCATCCTGACCGAGGGGGCGCATCATCCGGATGCCGGACCGGAACTGATCGAGCGCGCGGCGGCGCCTTGCCTGCAGGCCGCCTGAGCGCGCGGTCAGTCGCTCGCCGGTTCCAGCCAGCCTTCCTCCAGCCCGTCACCCAGGATCCGGTCGATGCAGGGCAGGGCGGCGCGCCAGTCGGCGGCGTCCAGCGTGTCGGCCGCGCAGAAGGCCTCCAGCTGCGCGGGCGTCGCCGTGCCGGCCGGGTAGCTGTGGCCGGCCACGCACAGTACCGCGCCGTCCGGTGACGGGAACCAGACGCGGCGAATGCCGGGGTGGATGCGGCAGGGCGTCTCCGCGGGGGGTGCCCCGGCGGTCGCGGCCAGTTCGATGTTGCCGGCGGGGCGGGTGAGGAAACGCCCGAGATAGGCATCCAGCTGGGCATCGTCGGCCGCCAGCAGGTCGCGCAGGGCCGCGCGCAGATGGTCGCGGTCGTGCTCGGGGATGGCCGCGGCATGCTCCGCCGGCGGGCGCGCCGGGTCTTCATAGCGAGCCTCGTCGCCGATCACGTTGGCGCGCTCCTCGAGAAAGCCGGTCAGGATGTCGAGGATCGCCGGTGCGCGGAAGCCGACCGACCAGGTCATGCACTGGTCGTCCAGCGACAGGCCGTAGTGGGGCAGGTTGGGCGGCAGGTAGAGCAGGTCGCCGGGTTCCAGCGTCCAGCTGTCCGTGGCCTCGAACTCGCGCAGGATCGCCAGCGGCAGGTCGTCGTGGCAGTCCAGCGGGCCCGGGGTGGTCCGGACCTGCCAGCGGCGCTGCCCGGCGGCCTGGAACAGGAACACGTCGTAGGCGTCGACATGCGGGCCGACCGAACCGTCGGGGGCGGCGTAGGAGATCATCAGGTCGTCGCGGCGCCAGCGCGGGATGAAGTCGAACTGCGCGAGGAAGGCAGCGCCGTCCGGCCAGAAGCGCTCGACATCGCTGACCAGCAGGGTCCAGGCGCGGTCGGGGAGCCCGGCGAACCGGGCCTCGTCGAACGGGCCGTATTCGACGTCCCAGTCGTTTTCCTCCGCGCTGCCGAGAACCAGACGGCTGCTGGCGTCGGGGTCGCAGGCCAGGCCGGCGAGGTCGTCCGGCTCGATCGGGTTGTCGAAGCCGGGGATCGCGCCCGGCCGCCAGCAGTTCGCGCAGGGCCGTGCGCAGGCGGCCGCGGTCGTGCTCGGGGATAGCCGCGGCGTGTTCGGCCGGCGGGCGCGCCGGGTCTTCATAGCGAGCCTCGTCGCCGATCACGTTGGCGCGCTCTTCGAGAAACCCGGTCAGGATGTCGAGGATCGCCGGGGCGCGGAAGCCGACCGACCACGTCATGCACCGGTCGTCCAGCGACAGGCCATAGTGCGGCAGGTTGGGTGGCAGGTAGAGCAGGTCGCCGGGTTCCAGCGTCCAGCTGTCCGTGGCCTCGAATTCGCGCAGGATAGCGAGCGGCAGGTCGTCGTGGCAGTCCAGCGGCCCGGGGGTGGTCCGGATCTGCCAGCGGCGCTGCCCGGACGCCTGGAACAGGAACACGTCGTAGGCATCGACATGCGGGCCGACCGAACCGTCGGGGGCGGCGTAGGAGATCATCAGGTCGTCGCGGCGCCAGCGCGGCACAAAGTCGAACTGCGCGAGGAAGGCAGCGCCGTCCGGCCAGAAGCGCTCCACGTCGCTGACCAGCAGGGTCCAGGCCCGTTCCGGCAGGCGCGCGAAGCGGTCCTCGCCGAACGGGCCGTATTCCACCCCCCAGTCGTTGTCCTCCACGCTGCCGAGCACCAGGCGGCTGCTGGCGTCGGGGTCGCAGGCCAGGCCGGCGAGGTCGTCCGGCTCGATCGGGTTGTCGAAGCCGGGGATCGCGCCGCGCACCAGCAGGGGCTTTTGCTGCCAGTAGTCGCGCAGGAACTCGGCAGGCGTCAGCCCGCCGAGCAGCGCAAGCGGTTGGTTCGGGTCCGGGGCCGCCATACGGCGCGGGGTCAGAGGTCGCGCGCGAGGCGGTCGGCGATGCCGGTGTAGGCACCCGGCGTGAGCTCGCGCAGGCGTGCCCGGGCCTCCTCCGGGATCTCCAGACCGTCGATGAAGGCGGCCAGGGCCTCGGGGGTGATGCGCTGGCCGCGGGTCAGNTCCTTGAGCTTCTCGTAGGGCGANTCGATGCCGTAGCGGCGCATCACGGTCTGCACCGCCTCGCCCAGCACCTCCCAGTTCTGGTCGAGNTCCTCGNCCAGGCGNCCGGGNTCGATNTCNAGCTTGCCGAGGCCGCGCTGGAAGGCCTTCCAGGCGATCAGCGACCAGGCGTAGGCCATGCCGATGTTGCGCAGNACGGTGGAGTCGGTCAGGTCGCGCTGGAAGCGCGAGACCGGCAGTTTGGCGGCGAGGTGGTCGAACAGCGAATTGGCNAGCCCGAGNTTGCCCTCGGCGTTCTCGAAGTCGATCGGGTTGACCTTGTGCGGCATGGTCGAGGAACCGACTTCGCCGGCCACCACCTTCTGCTTGAAGTAGCCNAGCGAGATGTAGCCCCAGATGTCGCGCGAGGCATCGAGCAGGATGGTGTTGGCCCGCATGAAGGCGTGGAACAGCTCCGCGAGGAAGTCGTGCGGCTCGATCTGGGTGGTGTGGGTGTTCGGCACCAGGCCGAGGCTCTCCACCATGCGCCGCGACAGCGCCGGCCAGTCGACCTCGGGGTAGGCCACGCTGTGGGCGTTGAAGTTGCCGACCGCGCCGTTGATCTTGCCCAGGCACTCCACCGCCGCGATCCGGGCGCGCTGGCGCTCCAGGCGGTGCACCACGTTGGCCAGTTCCTTGCCCATGGTGGTGGGGGAGGCCGGCTGGCCGTGGGTGCGCGCGAGCATCGGCTGCCCGGCAAAACGCGCGGACAGCTCGCGCAGCGGTTCCAGCACCGCATCCAGTGCCGGCAGCATCACCGAGTCGCGCGCCTCGCGCACCATCACGGCGTAGGCGAGGTTGTTGATGTCCTCGGAGGTGCAGGCGAAGTGCACGAACTCGATCTGGCTCTGCAGATCGGCGCGGCCCTGCATCTGTTCCTTGATGTAGTACTCGATGGCCTTCACGTCGTGGTTGGTGGTGGCCTCGATTGCCTTCACCCGCTCCCCGGCCTGCTCGTCGAAGCCGAAGGCGATCTCGTCGAGGAACGCCCCGGCTTCGGCAGTCAGCTCGGGCACCTCCGGGATCGCCGGTTCGGCGGCCAGCGCCTTCAGCCACGCGATCTCGACCCGCACCCGCGCCTGCATCAGCCCCTGTTCCGAGAACCAGGGGGCCAGCTCGCGGGTGTGGCGGGCATAACGGCCGTCAATGGGGCTGATCGCGGTGAGAGGGCTCGGGGACATGGCAATTCCGGGTCGGTTTGGGCTGGCGGCGCAGTATAATACACGGTCACACGCTGTTATTCGGAGGAAGGGATGTCGAAACCCGCGATGCGTCAGGAACAGGACAGTCTGGGAACCGTCGAGGTGCCACAGGATGCGCTGTGGGGCGCGCAGACCCAGCGAGCGGTCGACAACTTCCACATCAGCGGGCGGCGCATGCCGGAGGCGTTCATCCGCGCGCTGGCGCAGACCAAGGCGGCCTGCGCCGAGGTGAACCTGGCCCTGGGCCAGCTGCCGCAGGAGGTGGCGGCGGCGATCGTCGCGGCCGCGGAGGCGGTGGCCGCCGGCGAGCATGCCGATGCCTTCCCGGTGGATGTCTACCAGACCGGCTCCGGCACCAGCAGCAACATGAACATGAACGAGGTGCTGGCGCGGCTCGCCTCCCGCGACGGGGTGACGGTGCATCCGAACGACCACGTGAACCGCTCGCAGAGCTCCAATGACGTGATCCCGACGGCGCTGCATGTGGCGGCCTCGCAGCAGGTGGAGCAGGATCTGCTGCCGGCCCTGCGCCACCTGATCGCGACCATCGCGCGGCGCGAGCGCGAGGTCGGCGACATCGTGAAGACCGGGCGCACCCATCTGATGGACGCGATGCCGGTGCGCCTGGAGCAGGAGCTTTCCGGCTGGCGTACCCAGCTGGAGCTGGACCTGGAGCGCCTGGAGGAGACCCGCCGGCGGGTGAACCGGCTGGCGATCGGCGGCACCGCCGTCGGTACCGGCATCAATGCCCCGGCCGGCTTCGGCGAGCGCGTGGCCGCACGCCTGGGCGAGCGCACCGGGATCGATTTCGTGCGCGAGGGCAACGGCTTTGCCGCACTGGCCAGCCAGGATACCGCGGTGGAACTCTCCGGGCAGTTGCGCACGGCGGCCACCAGCCTGGTCAAGATCGCCAACGACCTGCGCTGGATGAACTCGGGTCCGCTCGCGGGGCTCGGGGAGATCGCGCTGCCGGCACTGCAGCCGGGCAGCTCCATCATGCCGGGCAAGGTGAACCCGGTGATCCCGGAGGCGGTGATCATGGCGGCGCAGCAGGTGATCGGCCTGGATGCCGCGGTGGCCGCCGCCGGGCAGGGCGGCAATTTCCAGTTGAACGTGGGGCTGCCGCTGATCGCCGACAACCTGCTGGCCGGGATCGCGCTGCTGGCGCGGGCCGCGGAGCACCTGGCGGATCGTGCGGTGGCCGGCTTCACGGTGAACGAGGAGGCCATGCGCGCGGCGCTGGACCGCAACCCGATACTCGTGACCGCGCTGAATGCCGAGATCGGCTACGAGGCCGGGGCGCGGATCGCGAAGGAGGCCTACGCCAGCGGCCGGCCGATCCTGGAGGTGGCAGCCGAGCGCACCGACATCCCGCGCGAGCGCCTGCAGGAGCTGCTGGATCCGGCGGCGCTGACCGGCCCGGCGGACGGCGGCGGGGCCTAGGCAAACGCTGATTTATCGGCGTTTCCCAGCGGCACAGGGATGTGCCGCCGGAATCGACCACCATAGCTGGTTGATTCCGAAGCAAGCTGCAAACCCCTTTGCCAGTGCAAAGGCACACAGGACGCTGCAGCGCCGCGCGCGCTGAGAAAGCCAGGATGGCTTTGTTCAGCGCTTCGCCAGGCGCCCCCGCCGGACGCGGCCGGATCAGTCCCCGGCCGGCGGCTCGCCGCGGTCCTGCGGAGGAGCGGCCAGCGGGAGGGTGGCACCGTCGCGCCACAGGACCTCGAACTCGTCCAGCGGGGCGGGGCGGGCGAAGTGGTACCCCTGTGCCAGGTGGCAGTCCAGCTCGTGCAGGATCGCGGCCTGTGCGGCGGATTCCACCCCTTCGGCCACCACCTCGAGCCCGAGACTTCGCGCCATCAGCACGATTGCATGCACGATGCGGCGGTCGCCCTCGTTGTGGTCCAGGTCCTTCACGAAGGAGCGGTCGATCTTGATGGCATCGGCCGGCAGCTGCTTGAGCTGGGTCAGGGAGGCGTTGCCGGAGCCGAAGTCGTCTACGGTCAGGGACATCCCGAGGTCGCGCAGGCGCTGGAAGATGCGCGCGGCCTCGCGCACGTCGTCCATCACGGCGGTTTCGGTCAGTTCCAGTTCCACCCATTCGCTGGGGACGCCGCTCTCGCGGATGATGCTGGCGAATTTCGCGGCCAGGTCCGGCTGGCGCAGCTGGCGCGCAGAGACGTTGATGGAGATGCGCGGGATCCGCTCGCCGGATGCGGCAAGGTGGTTCAGGTCGCGGCACACACTGCGCAGCACCCATTCGCCGATCTCCTCGATCAGCGTCATGTCTTCCGCCATGGCGATGAAGTCGTCGGGGAACAGCAGGCCGCGCTCGGGGTGCTGCCAGCGGATCAGGGCCTCGGCGCCGACGATGGCACCGCTGGCGAGGTCGACCCGCGGCTGGTAGTGGAGGACCAGCTGCTGCGCCGCAAGGGCCCCGGCGAGCTCCCTTTTCAGGCCGTTGTGGCGCGAGGTTCTGGCTTCCAGGTCGGGGGTGTAGAAGCGGAAGCCGTTGCGACCGCGCTCCTTGGCCTCGTACATGGCGACATCGGCGTTGCCGAGCAGGGTGTCCGGGTCCTCGCCGTCGTAGGGATAGACGGCAATGCCGCAGGAGGTGCTGATCGTCACGGGCTGGTCGTCGATGCGGCGCTCGACCGCGGCGGCCCGCACGATATCGGTGACCAGGCGCACGCAGCTCTCCAGCCCCCGCAGGTCCTCGACCAGGATGCCGAATTCGTCTCCCCCGAGGCGCGCCAGCGTGGTGCGCAGCGGGCGTCCCGCGCGGTCCCGGCTGTCGTGCAGCAGCTGCTGGAGTTCCTCCGCGAGGCGGCGGAGCAGTGCGTCGCCGGCGCGGTGCCCGAGGCACTCGTTCAGCTGCTTGAAGTGGTCGAGGTCCAGTGTCAGCACCGCGACGTGGCGGCCGCTGGCGGCGTGCCGTTCGATCGCCTGGGCGAGATGCTCGGTGAACAGCATGCGGTTGGGCAGACCGGTCAGGCGGTCGTGGGACAGGTGGTGCTGCAGTTCCCGCGACTGCTCCTCGGCAAGGCGTTCCAGCGCCGTGCGGCGCTGCTCCATCAGCCGGAAGAGCTCGGCGTTCTCCAGCGCATAGGCCGCGTTGAACAGCACGACCGAGAGGGCCGTCAGCGCGGGCGCGTGGTGATGCACGCCATGTCGTGGCAGGCGTGCCGCGAACATCCCGCGGATCCGCGTGCGCGTGGAGATCACGTTCAGCAGGAGATCGTCACCCTCTTCCGGGTCCGCCAGGATCACCGGGTGGTTCTGCTGCAGGGCCCAGGAGAAGGTGCCCTGGCGGATCAGGTCCTCGATCCGGTCGGGCAGGGCCGGGCCCGGGGCGTCCGGGTGCTCCTGGTGGGCGAGGTCGAACGAGGCGTCGTCATCCACCAGATACACGGCCATGTCGACGGCCGGCAGCAGGCGGCGAATGGTTTCCAGCGTGCTGTGGAGGATCCGTTCCGGATCGCGGTTCTGTTGCGCGTCGCCGAAGATGGCGGTGGTCGAGGCCAGCACATCCATGGCCTGGGCGTGGGCCTCCAGCGCGGCCTCCAGAAGCGGACTGCGGTCCGGCGCGGTATCCGCGTGGGGTGCCGTGTCCGGCGGGACTGTCTGCGTCAGGGTCATGCGGCGTCTTCCTTTACCTGCATTGCCGGCCCGTTCCTGGTGGCTGGCCTGGTGGCTGGTCGCGAATGGTGACTAGTCGAGCAGGATCGCCTGGGTCTGGTTCAGGTGCTGGCGGGCATCGTCGACAATCCGTTCGTATGCAGGCATGTCGAGCCCGATGCGGTCGAAGGCCTCCGGCGCGACCGGCGGCACGAAGCGTTCGCCCGACGACCCCAGGCGCAGGGCATTGGCGAGGCTGTCGGCCACGTGCACGATGGCGGTCTCCACCGGAAACCTCCGTGCCCGGGCCGGCGCGTGGTGCCAGCGCGTGGTCTCCACCTGTGCCGGCGACATGCCCCAGGCCTCGAGCAGCGCGGCGCCGATCGCCGCATGATCGAAGCCCAGGAACTCGGCCTCCGCCTCGAACAGCAGCGACTGGTCGCGTTCGCGGATGTTGATGAGGTCTTCGGTGCGGTTTTCCAGATGCATGAACATCAGCAGCCGCCCGAGGTCATGCAGCATGCCGTACAGGTAGAGGCGCTCGATGTTCGGCTCGCGCCGGAAACGGGCGATCGAGCGGCTCAGCACCCCGACCGCGAGGCTGTGGCGCCAGAAGGAATACATGTCGACGCCCATCACCGGCAGCCCGCGGAAGTGTTCGATCACCACCGTGGACATCACGATCTGGCGCAGTTGCTCGGGGCCGATCACCGCGATCGCGCGGTGCAGGGTGTCGATCGGCTCGGGAAAGCCGTACAGCGAGGAGTTGGCCATGTGCAGCGTCTTCGCCGCGATGGCCGGATCCAGTTCCACCGCCTCGGTGATGCAGGCCACACTGGCGGCCGGATCGTTCAGGCGGCTGAAGATGATGTTGTAGCTTCCGGAAAAGCTGCACAGCGACGCATCCTTCGCCAGGAAGTCGTCGATGGTCACGCCCCGCTCCTTGTGCCGCCGCCATAACGGCGCATCTCGTCCAGCAGTGCGCGGCGGGCCAAGTGGTAGATGCCATCCATGGGGTGGGTGGTGGTGTCGCAGTGGTGGAAGCGCTCGCCGAGTATCTCGTCGGCGCGTTTTTCCATGTCGATGGTGATCGCGCCGGGTGTCGTGTCCTCCGCGTCCGGCGCGCCGGAGTCGAGCGCCGGGACTTCATCCCCGACATCCTCGACGCATACCGACGCCACCCCCCAGGACAGCAGCACCCGCAGGTGCCGCGGCTGGAGGGTGGTGCCGGCAGGAACCAGCAGGCGGCCGGAGCGGTCGTGCACCGCTTCCACGAGGGTGCATCCGTTCCGTACCTCCTGTACCGGGATCCGCCGCGACATGCGCTGACCTTAGTCCCCCGAGGCCAGCTGGCGCAACACGTAGGGCAGGATGCCGCCGTGGCGGAAGTAGTCGACTTCCTGCGGCGTATCCAGGCGCACCCGCACATTGAAGCTGGTGCGCTTGCCGTCGTCGTCCACCGCGGTGACGGTGGCCTCGCGCGCCTCGCCGTTGTTCACGCCGGTGATGCTGTAGGTCTCGTGCCCGGTGAGGCCGAGGCTGGCGGCGTTCTCGCCCGGCAGGAACTGCAGCGGCAGCACGCCCATGCCCACCAGGTTGGAGCGGTGGATGCGCTCGAAGCTCTCGACGATCACCGCCTTGACCCCGAGCAGCAGCGTGCCCTTGGCGGCCCAGTCGCGCGAGGAGCCGGTGCCGTACTCCGTGCCGGCGATCACGATCAGCGGGGTGTCCTCCTGCTTGTACTGCATGGCCGCGTCGTAGATCGGCATCTGCTCGCCGTCCGGCAGGTGCACCGTCACGCCGCCCTGGGTGCCCGGCGCCAGCAGGTTGCGCATGCGCACGTTGGCGAAGGTGCCGCGCATCATCACCTCGTGGTTGCCGCGGCGCGAGCCGTAGGAGTTGAAGTCGGCCGGCTTGACGCCCTGTTCCTCCAGATAGCGGCCGGCGGGG
>SL_3KL_010_SEDDRAFT_10002625_pt1 | contig 16401 bp, 11 predicted proteins | sample SodLakKL_010_SED_2_FD_10381 | JGI IMG/M metagenome (IMG submission 10381) | reverse complement strand
TTTATCCAATGCGGTTTGCGGGGGATGTGTGACCGGGGACGGAGGACGGGGGACGGGTGTGCCTCAACACGAATTCCATGCCTTCGTCTGACGAATAAATAATGGCAATAACTTTTTCCCAATACACATGCCCAATTGAAGGAAGCTGTTCCGCACAAGAAGTTCGTCTGACGAATTACCTTGAATAAGGATTGGCCCAACCATTCGTCTGACCGACTCAAGCGGTCTGACGAGGGATGGGTGACGGGTGGGTTTATTAATTATGCAACTTCATATTAATTATGCAACTTCATAAATAAGAGTGGCCGGGTTTTGGGTTTTATGGGAGGCATCCAGCAGTTCAATTCCAACAATGTTCCCCTCTTTATCATAATCAAGAATAATACCGGGTTTTTCCTCATCACTTTCGGCAACTTCGGCATCCGAAAGTTTCAAAACAACCTGTTAAACGTTTCGAAATTTATTGTGAATTTTTGGAATAATTTTCTTTTATCACAAAAAGCAGGTGGAGCAGAACTGGTTGCAATGTGTGTTGTTTCAAGAAACTGAAGAACCGATGAACCGCGAAACAGAGAAACCCATGAAGTGGGGACGGGGTGCGGGGTGGTTCGTGGTGTGCGGTGTGTGGTTTGGGGAGGGTTTGGACATCCACAATCCGCAGTCCCCACTCCCCAAAAATCCTTGAACCCGGACTCTGGCAGGAACCCCGTCAGGTTTGCCGGGGTGCTCTGCCAGGTCCTCAGTCCTGTCCCCTGCGCCTTGCACCCTTGAACCATGAAATCAAAACAAACCAAGCTGCTTGTTCTCCATTTCTGCCGGCCATTCAGGCATGGGATTAAGGTCGATTAATTTTGAAAGTTCCTGGTGGAAAAATCTTGCCAGTGTTGGTGCTGACAGCGTATCGGGTGAGTGAATGAAAATGTAGGGATGTTTACCGTCTTTTATCCAGTCGGCAGTGATGATGGCCCACTCTTTCAGATAGGCTTCGTTGTTCAAAACATCATTTGCCCCCACAAACCGTACAAACGGATTGCTGCCGGTTGCAGTAAAACGAATCGGCGTTTTGGGTTTCTTTTTCTGGGCTTCAATCACAGTTGGATCATCATTTTTAAGCGCATGAAGGCGCCGTGTATCAAAAACCACGCGATTGATGCCATAGCTTCTGAGCAGACCTTCGAAATGCCGTTCCATTTTGCCTTTATCATAAAAATCGGGGTGACGCACTTCTACTGCAAAACTGAGATGGCCGGGAAGGGTTTCAAGTAAAAATTCCAGCTTGTCTATTTCATTATATGAAAATTGTGAACTTAACTGGATATGAAACGGGCCAAGATTTCTTCGAATTGGTGAGAATTTGTCCAAAAAATCAAGCACCTCTTCCGTTACATGTTTCAACCGTTTGAAGTGGGTTATTTGGCGGGGAAATTTAAAACAGAATTTAAATTCAGACTCTACCTGGCTGCCCCAATGTTCAATCGTATCCAAATCGGAAATACGGTAGAAAGTGGTGTTTCCTTCAACCGTATTAAATACAGATGCATACTGTTTTAAAAACGCATCCGGTTTGGCTTTTTTTGTGAAGAATTCGCCTTTCCAGTCTTTGAATCCCCACTGTGTGAGCCCTATATGGTATTTTTTGATTGACATTGAACTATCCCGTAACGCTCGTTTATCGTAAAATGTAGAAACAATAAACGAAATTCCCGACTGATGTGGGAAATAATTCTTAAAAAGGGTCAGGATTAAAAACCCGCCGAGGCTGTCCAAAAAGGTCGTCATCCCGCACTTGATACGGGATCTCCAGCCGTTGATATAGGCAGGAAATGCCAGCCTGTCCCTTTCGGGAGATCGGTGTCCGGCATGACGGTGTTGTAGATATTATATCCTGTAGAGCGGCCTTTTTGGACAGCCTCACTCTGTCAGGTTGTTAAATTCAAGCCGATAAACACATACTAAACATTTGCTTACCGGCGAATATCAGATTTTACTCTTTCGTGTCGGATGATGTGGCTGCTGGATCAGAGCCTGTTTCGGGAGTGTCATCTACTTCGAGCACCGTATCGAAGCCGCGTCTGCTTAAATCCCAGTAGAGGTAACCAAGGGAAAGAAGTCCCAGAACCAGGCAGAGGAAAAAGAGCCCATAATTGCCAAAAAGGAAATGGCCAAATCCAAAAAGTGCCATGTAGACAAGCACCACACCGGCCACCCAGTTTCCGAGCAGTGGCCAGAGCGAACCGTCTGGTGAAATATCCGGGTTGTCATCAACCAGTGGTTTCCATCCGGGTCCTCCGGGCCGTACTTTCCGATAGAAATGGGTCAGTTTATCATGATCGGTTGGTTTGGTCATAAACGTAATAGCCAGCCAGACAACCGTCGTAATCCCTACAACATAGAAGAGATTGAGCGGGAACGGATCGGTTATGCCGGGAACCGGTACTCCAAAGAGGACAAGAGCCACAAGGAAAATGGGAACCAATGAGGCTGCCAGTTCACTCCATGCATTTACACGCCACCAGTACCATCTGAGAATCAAAACAAGTCCGAGGCCGCCGGATGCTGTCAGTACAAGTCCCCAGGCCTGCCGGATTGTATCGAGCTGGGTGGTTACGATGAATGCCAGAACGGCAAGGATAAATGTAAGAATCCGTGATACGCGCACATAATACTTTTGGTCACCATCGGTTTTGATGAACCGCTGCCAGAAATCATTCACAAGATAGGATGTGCCCCAGTTCAGGTGGGCTGCAAACGTACTGGTAAAAGCAGCAAGAAAAGCGGCAAATAAAAGCCCGAGCAGGCCTGGTGGAAGTACATCACGCATCACCAGGACAAAACCCTCGCGGCTGTCGGCGAGGTTGGGATAGAGAACAAGTGAAACAAGAGCGACAATAATCCACGGCCAGGGACGCAGGCAGTAGTGTGCAATGTTGAACCAAAGCGTTGCAAAAAGTGCGTTTTTCTCATCCTTGGCACTCATGATTCGCTGTGCCACGTAACCGCCGCCGCCGGGTTCAGCTCCCGGATACCAGCTTGACCACCACTGAACGCCGAAATACGCGGCAAAAGCACCAACACTCAGTGTAAGAACTGCCACGCCTTCAGCGGTTTGGCCAAGAGTTGGCAGAAACTTGAAAGTTTCAGCGGGTAACTGCTCTTGCAATCCGGAAATGCCACCGATTTCGGGAATGTTAACTGCGTACACAGCAAGCACGATGGTTCCGCCAAGGGCAACCGTAAACTGGAAAATATCTGTTACGGCAACCCCCCAGAGGCCGGAAATGAGTGAGAATATACCCACAAATATGATCAAAAAGCCGACCAGCATTAGGGGGGCACTAATGTACATACCCATAAAAGTGAAAGACTCCTGACCGAAGAGAGTCATACCCGGGAACAGCACATTAAAAATAGATTCCATAGCCAGCGAAACCCAACCGAGAATGATGATATTCATCAAAAGGCCGAAATAGATGGCTTTTATCCCACGCAACCAGGCTGCCTCAGGCCCGCTGTATCGCAGTTCGATAAATTCAACATCAGTTAGAACACCGCTTCTGCGCCAGAGACGCGCAAAGAAAAATACAGTGAGCATGCCGCCCATTACAAAATTCCACCAGAGCCAGTTACCGGCAATGCCGTCTTCGGCAACCATCTCAGTAACGGCGAGGGGCGTATCGGCCGCAAAAGTGGTGGCAACCATACTTGTTCCGATGATCCACCAGGGCATATTTCGCCCGGACAGAAAGAACTCGGTGGTGTTTTTTCCCGCCCTTTTATAAAAATAGAGAGCAATACCAAGAGCGAGCACGAAATAGGAAGCTACAAAGATCCAGTCCAGAAGAGTTAGGGAAGAAACCATTATTCAGTGCAGTAGATTAGGTTCAAATAAGTTAGTTAGTGTTGGTAGATAGATGCGATCAATCATACAGATTGAATTAGGCAATATCCCTCAATCAGTATAAAAAAACAATGAAAATTTACCGGTATTCTGGCTAAATTTTCAAATGTAGTGAGCCGGGTTTTTTATACGGGTGTAAGCGTTGGTTGTGTTTAGCGAAAAAAGAACCTTCAAGCGTTCCCGACGGCGGTCGGGATCCTTGAAGCGTTCTTTTTTGACGAAGAAGTGACGCTTGCCCCGAATAGGGATGCCCTAGGCAAAGGATCCGGAAAAGCGTCGGGAACGCTTCAAGGTCCACATCTGGCGCAAGCGGATGCTTGCACTTGGCAGAGTTGATCATCGCAAACAATTTATCCCAGCGAAATGTCCAGCACCATCATCACACAAAAACCGATTATGGTGCCAAGCGTGGCAATGTCGGTATTGCCGGCTCGCTGCGATGTGGGTATGAGTTCTTCAACCACAACAAAAATCATGGCGCCGGCAGCAAAGCCCAGCGCATAAGGAAGAATGGGCTGAATAAACAACACGGCAACAGCCCCGATTACCGCAGAAGGCGGATTTACGATTCCGGATAGCTGGCCGTAATTAAAGCTAAGGAATCTCGACACACCTTCACCGCGCAGAGGCATAGAAACAGCCATACCCTCCGGAAAATTTTGAATGCTGATTCCAATTGCAAGAGCGATAGCTGCCATAACTGTGGCGGTGCCGGTGGGATCGATGCCGGCCGCAGCAGCTCCAAACAGAACGCCCACTGCCAGACCTTCGGGAATATTGTGAAGTGTGATGGCCATTACGAGCAGTGTGGCCCGGCGCCATTTTGTTTTTACACCCTCAGCAGCATCTTTGGAAAGCCCGAGATGCAGGTGAGGAACATAGGCATCGGCTATTCGGATAGTGAGTGCACCAAGGATAAAACCTATCGTGGCCGGCACCCACTCAATAAGGCCCAGTGATTGTGCCATTTCCATCGATGGTTCAAGCAGCGACCAGATTGATGCCGCAATCATAATTCCGGCGGCAAAGCCAAGTGCAGCATCCAGAAATTTTCGGCTTACTTTCTTTTTCGTAAATACCACAGCGGCACCTAAGCCCGTGGTTATCCAGCAAAAAGTACCGGCGATAAATGCCTGCCAAACAGGATGAAGTTCAAAAAACCATTGTGCAATCTGCAGATCTCTCATTTCTTTCTTTGTTAACGTGAGTTTGATATAATATTTAAGGTTTCGTCAGTTTGAGCGCATTCAACCAAATTCCATCATTCTTATCTCGAATTCTCGTTTGTTAGATAAATCCAAATTTTTAAAAGTCAGCTAAGCGGCTGAGCCTGAGCTTTCAGTAAATAATTCATGCATATTAAAATAAAATTTAGCCAATGAAAAATCTTATTCAATCCTTCATTTTTTTGCAGTATTTAATAGCCTGATGAGAATAATTTAGGGCAGCAGGCTGATTTGAGCTTTCTGTTGCGGGGTATTTCGAATATGCCAATCCCGTGAAAAAAGCGTATCTTATTATATTATTTCTGATTGCCAACTCAATACCTTCAGGAGAAAAAAAATTGAACCGGGCAATACCGGAAATTGTTAGGAAAGCTAAATAACAACTTACCAGAAGAATTTTAGATTTATGCACATTCAGTTTGGAGAAGAGGACTTCTCAACACGGCACATCGGCCCCGAGGATCATCAGATAAAAGAGATGCTTGAATACTGCGGAGCCGGTTCAATGGAGCAGCTTTTGAAAGAAACCATTCCGGCTAAAATCAGGCTCGATAAACCTCTCAACCTGCCTGAGGCTCTCAGCGAAACAGAGTACCTGGAAGCCATCAAAAAGATTGCTTCAAAGAACAAAATATTCCGTTCATTTATCGGAATGGGATATTACGACACTCATACACCGGCAGTAATTTTGCGGAATGTTCTGGAAAATCCGGGATGGTATACGGCTTATACACCCTATCAGGCAGAAATTGCACAAGGTCGCCTCGAGGCGCTGATCAATTTTCAGACGATGGTTTCGGACCTGACCGGGATGGAACTTGCAAATGCCTCCCTTCTGGATGAGGGCACGGCGGCCGCCGAAGCCATTTCGATGCTGCACGGACGGCGAAAAGGCAAAAAAAGAAAACATGCCAACGTATGCTTTGTGTCTGAGAACTGTCACCCTCAAACACTTTCGGTCATTAAAAGCCGGATGGAACCGATTGGTATTGAACTGAAAATCGGCGATCCGGAGAAGCTTGATGTGACCGATCCTGATCTTTTTGGAATTTTATTGCAGTATCCCGACACCCACGGCACCGTTCGCAATTTGTCAGGCCTGATATCTTCGGCAAAAGAGAACGATCTTTTTGTAACAGTTGCCGCCGACCTGATGAGCCTGACCCTTCTGACACCACCCGGCGAAATGGGAGCTGATGTAGTGGTTGGAACCACCCAGCGTTTTGGCGTTCCCATGGGATATGGCGGGCCGCACGCAGCCTATTTTGCCACTAAAGAAGAATTTAAACGACAGATTCCGGGGCGCATTATCGGTGTTACAAAAGATGCAGAGGGCAATGCGGCTTACCGGATGGCACTCCAGACCCGCGAACAGCACATCCGGCGGGAAAAAGCTACATCAAACATCTGTACCGCACAGGTTCTGCTTGCCGTTATTTCCGGATTTTATGCGGTTTATCACGGCAAGGACGGACTAAAACGCATCGCGTCAAAAATTCACGGACTTGCCAAACTTGCCGCCGCCGGTTTAAAAGAGCTTGGAATAAATAATTCAAATCCGATCTATTTCGATACATTGAAAGCAGACGGGCTGAGCGCCGAACAGGTGCAGGCCGTTCGTGATAAAGCACTTGCACGGAAAATGAATTTTCGATATTACGAAAATGCCGTCGGAATCGCCTTTGATGAAACCAAAACTCTGAACGATGTAAAAGACGTACTCGATCTGTTTGCGAAAGCAACCGGCAAAACATCTAAATTTGATGTTGAAAAAGCTTCAGAAGTGGTTACGGTTGATTATCCCGATCCGTTAAAGAGAACGTCCGATTTTATGGATCATCCTGTTTTCAACCAGTTCCATTCCGAGCATGAGATGCTCCGCTATCTGAAGCGGCTCGAAAACCGGGATCTTGACTTGACACATTCCATGATTACCCTTGGTTCCTGCACGATGAAGCTGAATGCCACCACCGAAATGATTCCGCTGACCTGGGACGAATTCGGAAAAATACATCCTTTTGTACCGCAGGATCAGGCAGAGGGATATCATCAGCTTTTTGACGAGCTGGATGCCTGGCTTTCAGAAATTACCGGCTTTGAGAAATATTCACTTCAGCCCAATTCCGGTGCCCAGGGAGAGTATGCCGGTTTGATGACGATCCGGGCATATCATCATGCCAACAACGATTTTCATCGAAATGTGACTATTGTGCCTTCTTCTGCTCACGGCACCAATCCCGCAAGTGCGGTGATGGCCGGAATGGAAGTAGTGGTAACCAAATGCGATGAGCACGGCAACATAGACCTGGAAGATCTTCGTGAAAAAACCGAAGAATACGGAGACCGGCTGTCTGCGCTGATGGTAACCTACCCATCAACGCACGGAGTATTTGAAGAAGACATCAAAGAAATTTGTGATTTGATTCATAAGCATGGCGGCCTTGTCTACCTGGACGGGGCCAACATGAATGCCCAGATCGGCTGGACTTCGCCTGCTGAAATCGGGGCGGATGTATGCCATCTGAACCTGCACAAAACGTTTTGTATTCCGCATGGTGGTGGCGGCCCGGGAATGGGGCCCATAGGAGTGGTGAAGCGGCTGGAACCCTTTTTGCCCGGACACGACATCATACCAACAGGCGGAGAAGATGCGATCCCGGCAGTGGCATCGGCTCCGTGGGGGAGTTCGAGTATTTTAACCATCTCTCATGCGTTCATCGCAATGATGGGAGCCAGAGGACTGAAAAAAGCAACGGAAGTGGCCATTTTGAATGCCAACTATCTGAAAGACCGGCTCAAAGATCACTACCCGATTCTTTACACCGGACGGGGAGGGCGCTCTGCTCACGAGTTTATCGTGGATGTGAGGGGGTTCAGGCAGAGTGCCGGAATTGATGCCACCGATGTGGCAAAGCGGCTGATGGATTACGGCTTCCACGCTCCAACAATGTCGTTCCCTGTGCCCGGAACACTGATGATTGAACCGACGGAAAGCGAATCGAAAGAAGAGCTGGACCGTTTTTGTGATGCGATGATCGGAATCCGGGAAGAAATCCGTGAAATAGAAAACGGAGAAGCCGATACGGAAAATAATGTATTGAATAATGCACCGCACTCAATCCGGGTGGCTCTTGCTGATGAGTGGACACGCCCTTATTCGAGGGAAAAAGCCGTATTTCCGCTGCCACATCTTCGGTTTGATAAATTCTGGCCTGTAGTCAGCCGCGTGGATGATGCCTATGGAGACCGCAACCTTGTTTGCTCCTGCCTGCCGATCGAAGCCTATGCTGAAGGGCAAGAACCTGCGGCCGGAGATACAGTATATCCGGTATAAATTTATTTCAGTGACGCGTTTACCAATTGGATTAAAATTTCGAAATTGTCCTCCGTCGGCTGACAGAAGGACACTCTTTAAAACGTCCTCAACCGGTAAACGCGTTTCAGTGGTTTTTTTATTAAACAAAATTGTCTTAAAAGTATTAGGGGATACATGTTGAATCGGTGCACGGTAATTCTATTATTTGGAATCGGCTGTTTTTTATTTTTATCAGACATTGCAGTGCAGGCTCAGCCGGTCACCAGATTTGGCATAAAAGGGGGGATACAATCGGCCGGGATGTCTTCCGATCCATCTCTTGACGGTCGAGTTAGAGGCTACAGTGTTTATGCCTATGCAGACCGCAGAATTGGGAAAAACTTTTCTTTCAACCTCGATATCGGTGTTACACAACGAGGGTTTAAATCATCACAGGATGAAAGAGATTTTACCGGGCAGTTTATTCAGGAAGTGACGGCCACTTCAGAGTTGACCTACGTATCGATTTCGCCGATTTTAAATCTCGATATCGGCCAATTTTTATATCGTCCGTATATTGGAATTGGCCCGAGGGTAGATTTTCTTGCTGACCGAACGCCCGGCGAATTTGAATTTACCGAGGTAACGGTGCCTGACGAAACCGTAGACCATTTTGATAAAACCGTATTTGGGGTCAGTTTTGTGGCTGGAATAAAACGGGTTTCGGTAGAAGGAATCGGGTTGCGCCTCGAGGCCAAATACGAAACCGATTTTACAGATTCTCTTGGCCGCGCTGAAAGAGAATTCCGAAACAATGCATATATGCTTGTTCTGGGAATTGGTTTTTAATGAAATATCGTGTCAAAAATAGAATATCGAATGGAGATGGCGCAAACATTCTGTTTGTGCCCCTAAACTGTCCCATATCTAAAAAAGTTAAAATGGCTCAGTACAGGCCCCACGGGCACAAGCGGACGCTTGCGCCAGGATCAAGTCAAATATTCAGTGATTGAAGAAATTATTGATACCGCTTATCAGGATCCATTTCGGCAATTTCAACCATCAGCTCACCGATTTTTTGAGATAAAAATTTAAAAAAAGCCTCTCCTTTCTCAGCAGTCGCTTTTTTGGGATTTCCGACACCGGTATCCTCCGTAACCATCGACCATTGCCGTTCAGCCCAAACCCAGCCTTCCCGGATTCCTGTAATCACAGATTTCTTTTCCTTTCCATCCCCGGTTTCTTCCAGTGACGTAACCAGGTCCGGGCGCAGGTAGAGCATCAGGCTTGTTTCCATTTCATCGGCGTGATTGCCCGGCTCATCAAAAAAATCATCATGATTCCCGATCTGAAACCAGTTGCACAATGCCAGGAACATCTCAGGAAATTCAAGGCCGAGCTCGCGAAGTAACGGTTTAAAATTGTTTCCGCCATGCCCGTTCAGCAACAACAGCTTTTTGATTCCCTGCCGGTTCAGAACGGTGATCAAATCACGAAGAATAATCAGTTGTGTGCTGGGATTCAGGTTCATATCCAGTTTTATGTCAGGCTGGCCGGTATTTACGCCATAGGGAATAGCCGGTAGTACGGTGATTTTTGCCCCGGCATCCCAGGCCTGCTTCCCGGCCTCAGCGGCAATGGCTTCCACCTGGTAATTGTCGGTTGCATACGGCAGGTGATAGTTGTGAGCTTCGGTGGCTCCCCAGGGAAGTACGGCAAGATCCACTTGCAGATCTTTTACCTGCTTCCAATTGGTTTCGGCAAGAATGTATGGCCTCATGATATGTCTTTTTTTCTGGTTAGTATTTTTTGGATGCCGGTCAGGTTAGTAAATTATCGTGAGTTCGATATAATAATATGTTTAAGAGTGTCCCCCTTTGAAGTGGGTAATGGGGGATGATAGATTGTGAAATTATCCTAAATAATGAATATTTGAGTCAAATCAATGCTCAAAGAATCATCCCCCTCGTCCGCCAGCCGGCGGACATTTCCCCCTTCAAAGGGGAACTGTTAAAATTTTCAATCTGATCTCGAATTCACATTAAATTTCTACTCATCAACGTAAATCCGGTTGGGGTCTTCGTTTCGGGGAACAACCGGCACTTCATATTCCTCAAAAAAACCAAAACCTAAAAAGGGCGCAATGCGGGAGAGAACCTGCAAAATGCTGTTCTGTTCTTTAAAAGTGGCTTGCAGAATGGCCATTAACTGAGCATTAATTTCACGTTCCCATTCCGGCCCGTAAAGATTATATTCGGCATCCTGGCTCATTATAAAATCCCGAACGGACTGATACTGGAGCCACCGGTAAAATCCATACATGTTGTTGTAATCCGATATTTGATACCGGTTCATTTCTGCATCCGGCACTTCCATCTGCATCGGAGTATTGATGAATGTATTGTGGCGAACTTCTTCAATCTGCTCAGGCCCCCTGCGTTCGGCACGGGTAGTATCCTCCTCTGCCTGGGCTTGTACAAAAGTAAAAGACCCCGCCATAAAAATTAGCAGGCCGGTAAGAGTTAAGAACTTTGACAAAAAAGTATTTTATTTAAAATGAGCAGAAAACAAATCTAATATACCTCTCATCAAACAAATTAAATGGCGTTTGAATTCAGGATTTATTTGCTTCAGAGAATTAAAAAAAGGTATTAACCTTTAAGGTTAAGCATTTGATTGTTTGAGTGCAATAAAGTAACGAATAGCTGATAATTATATTAGCGCATATAAATAAGTAGGGCTAACATCAGGGTCCAGGCTTTCTGATCATGCAATACTGCTTGATGTCGGTACTGTCTGATTCGATGGTTTTTACCAGTTCGAAACCGAAATGTTCATATAGCCCCACATTTTTCTCATTATGGGTTTCGAGAATGAGCGGAATATTTGAACGGTCAGATAATTCAATTACCGGAGTTATTAACCGCCTGAAAGCTCCGGTTTCCCTTAATTCTTTATCAACTGCGACAATTTTTATTCGAAAAAATCTGCCATTTAAAAATTCTTTCTGCCACTGAAAATTTACTATTCCTTTGGTCTTCTTATTATTGGCAAAAATTGTGCGAATATCACGCCAGCCCAGAGTAAAAATGGTGCTCAGGTAAATATTTATCACCAGCCGGATGTCATCAATCATTTTCTCATGAGTGCTGTCAACACCGACCAAAAAAGCTCTTGGATCATCGTCTAATAATTGTAAACTTCCCTTTTTTATCGCATTCTTGACATGAATTTTGGAATGAGATTGCAATAGTTCATCTTTTTTAGATAAACCGTTGAGAAGAGCCAGATTTAATGGATCTTCTTTGAAACTTTCGGCCATAACTTTGGCTATGGTATCAATTGCAGTCAGATTTATATTTTGCATTTTCTCAGCAGAAAAGGTTAGAATTCATCTCTTTTATTCTTTTATCTCCTCATTTAAATTTATACTATTTGCATGCAACTTCTATACTTTTTTGAAAAAGATTGCACTTTATCATCAGATTAAAATCCTTACCATGCACATAATTTTAATCAACACAGCTTAATCAACCTTGTTTCAGGATGCGTAAAACATCGGCATTTCAATCTGCAGTATTATTCTTTTTTTTGATTCTGATAGCGGCCTGCACTCAGTCATCCGATTTCACCGAGCGGCAAAATCACGAAAAAATGATAGCCGTTCTGGACAGCATCCATCAGGATGCAAAAACCGATCCCCTTAAATATTTTTATGCCAACGAATTCCGCCTTGCCTTTCTCGATTCTCTGATTGAGGCCAATCCCGGAATACCACAACTCGAATATCGCTATGCCATAGAGTTTCAGAATTCACGGCAGCTTGAAGAGTCCATTCCCATCCTCGAAAACCTGCTCGAGGTAATGCAGGATTCCGTCTCTCAGCAGATGGCCGGTGAAGCGCTGGCAATCAGTTACCTGCGACTGGCCGAGGTGAATAACTGCATCGAAAATTACACACCCGCCAACTGTATTCTTCCGTTTGATGAAGAGGCAATTCATCAAAACAAAGTTTATGTGGAATCGGCCATAAAGTATCTGGAGGTTCTGCTTGAAAACTACCCGGATAATTACAACTACTACTGGATGTACAACATCTCACACATTGCCAACGGGTCGTACCCCGATGAGGTGAAAGAACCATTCCTGATTCCCGGCCTGCAAAGTGTTGAGGAGCTGCCCGATGATCTTGATGTGCCATTTTTCAGGGATGTTGGAATGATGTCGCGCGTGGGAGATAACAGGATTTCCGGCAGTGCTTGTGTTGAAGATTTTACCGGAAATGGTCATCTGGACATTTTTGCCACCTCCTACGGGTTTGGGGATGAGGTGATTTTTTATGTTTCCGATGGGAATGGTGACTTTTCGGATCAGACATCAGAAGCGGGTCTGGACGGCATGTGGGGCGGCCTGAATATAGAATGTGCCGACCTGACAAACTCGGGGCATGTCGACATTTTAATTTTACGGGGAGCCTGGCTTGCACAGCACGGGGAGCATCCCAATTCGCTGCTCAGAAATAACGGAGACGGCACATTTACCGACATCACTCTCTCATCCGGACTGTATGAAACGTTGCCAACCCAGGTAGCCGCTTTTGCCGATATTAACCACAATGGATATCTCGATATTTTTATCGGCAACGAGTCGAGCTCCAACTGGCAGGGAGTTTTTGTTGAGAGTGATGAAACTTCTGAACCGTTTCCGTCAGCCATTTATTTGAACAACGGAGACGAAACGTTTACAAGACACGAAACACTCAACGGCTTTGAACTGGATGAATTTGTGAAAGGGGCTTCCTGGGGAGACATCAACAACAATGGGTTTCCTGATCTTTACGTGTCAGTACTGGGTGGTGAAAATAAACTTTTTGCCCATCGCGGGCTGGATGAAAACAGCCTTCCGGTTTTTGAGGAGATTTCCCGTTCAGCAGGAGTGGGAAATCCTTTCTTCAGTTTTCCCGCCTTGTTTTTTGATTTTAACAACAACGGGTTTGATGATATTTTGGTGATTACCTACGACGTTCGGGCCATTAATAATGTGGCTGATGAAGTGGCCCGAGAGAAACTGGGACTGCAAACATCAACCGAATATTCGAGGCTTTTCATCAATCAGGGCGATGAAACTTTTCTGGATATTTCTGAAGAAGCTGGGCTTAACACGGTGATGTTTGGCATGGGCGCCAATTTCGGTGATTTGAACAACAATGGTTTTTATGATATCTACATCGGCACCGGCGCCCCCGATTTATCATCGATTATTCCCAACCGGCTGTTTATGAACTATAACGGCGAAGAATTTATCGAAGCCACGGCCTACAGCGGAACCGGTCACCTTCAGAAAGGCCACGGAGTTTCATTTGCTGATTTTAATGACAATGGCAGACTCGATATCTACGCCGTATTGGGCGGAGCTGTGGAAGGAGATTACTATCACAACGCGCTGTTTCGAAATCAGTCGGGATTTGGTAACTGGCTGATTCTGCAGCTTGAAGGTACTACATCAAACCGCCAGGCAGTCGGCGCGAGAATTGAGGTGGTGATTGATGATGGCAACAATCAAAGAAGCGTTCACCGGACACTCAACACCGGAGGATCATTCGGGGCCAATAACAGCAGAGTGCATGTGGGATTGGGAGATGCGGATGCCGTGAAAGAGGTCATCATAAAGTGGCCAGGAACCGATCAAACACAGGTGGTGTCCAATCCGGCAATCAATCAGGTTCACAAAATCCGACAGGAAAACTGAAGTATAAAATTGGGATTATTTCTCTTTCTTTTCTTCCTTCTGCTTTTCTCTTTTTTCAGATTTTTGTTTCTCATAAATATCACCACAATACGGCGGAAGGTTGAGAAAAATACCTTCATCAACAGGTGGCGGGTCCAAAATCGGCATGGTGTCGGTTATTGTTGAATCCGGTATAAATATTTTCATACCGTGATATACCGGCGACAGGTAATTTTCATTGTGGTATTCGGGAGTCAGAAATTGGCTCCAGTCTGTGTTGATTTCAATGGAGTCTGGTTCTGCTGTTGAAAGTGAATCTGTTTTTGCAGAATAATTTTCTGCCTGTATATCACCGGCAAAAAGATACATCCCAAAAAGCAGAGTGAGAAAGAATTGGATTATTTTCATAACAAAACCCCCGATATTTTAGATATAACATGATTTACAGCCATATATTACATTACTTTCAAAAAGAGATCAATGTGTTTTATTCAGATGAAAATTAATTTCGGCATATTCGTTTTACAAATAAATCAAAAATTATGAATTCAAAAATTTCAAACATCAGAGCTCCGAGAGGAACACAACTGAATTGCAAAGGATGGCACCAGGAAGCCGCCATGCGAATGCTGATGAACAACCTCGATCCCGAAGTGGCCGAACGGCCTGACGAGCTGATTGTGTATGGCGGAGGAGGAAAAGCAACACGTAACTGGCAGAGTTATCACAAAATTATTGAGACTCTGAAGCGTCTTGAAAATGATGAAACGCTTCTGATTCAAAGCGGAAAACCGGTTGGTGTATTCCGGACTCACGAAGAGGCACCGCGCGTGCTGCTGGCCAATGCACACCTGGTGCCACGGTGGGCTACATGGGATGAATTCCGAAAACTCGATAAAATGGGTCTGACGATGTACGGGCAGATGACGGCCGGCTCGTGGATCTATATCGGCTCACAGGGAATAGTGCAGGGAACGTATGAGACGTTTGCAGAATGCGCCCGACAGCATTTCGGCGGTTCGCTGAAGGGAAAATTGGCGGTTACTGCCGGACTTGGGGGTATGGGAGGCGCCCAGCCGCTGGCAGCTACGATGAATGAGGCAGCTTTCCTCGGCATCGAAGTGGATGAAAGCCGGATAGACATGCGCCTTAAAACCGGCTATTGTGATATAAAAAGCACGGATCTGGATGATGCACTCGATAAAGTTTTGACTGCCAAAGAGAAGGGGGAGGCGCTCTCTGTTGGTTTGCTGGGCAATGTGGCCGAGGTTCTGCCGGAGTTACTTCAACGCGGCATCATCCCGGATGTTCTCACCGATCAGACATCGGCTCATGACCTTGAACTTGGATACATTCCCGCCGGATACTCTTTGGAAGAGGCCGCTGAAAAACGAAAGAACGATTATGAAGGGTACGAAAAAGATGTGCTCGATTCGATGGTGGTTCATGTAAAAACCATGCTCGAAATGCAAAAACACGGAGCGGTTACCTTCGATTACGGCAATAATCTTCGCGGACAGGTTGCCGATCACCGGGGAATGAAAGAGGCTTTTGATTTTCAAGGGTTTGTCCCGGCCTACATTCGCCCGCTTTTTTGTAAGGGATCCGGCCCGTTTCGGTGGGCGGCACTTTCAGGTGACCCGGAGGATATCGCCGTAACCGACCAGGCTTTGCTCGAAACATTTCCCGAAAAAGAGGCATTGCATCGCTGGATTCATCATGCAAAAGAAAAAATCAAATTTCAAGGCCTGCCCGCGCGGATCTGCTGGCTGGAGTATGGCGAGCGTGCTGAGATGGGACTCAAATTCAACTGGCTGGTAAAAAAAGGTAAGGTGAAGGCACCGATAGTCATCGGGCGCGACCATCTCGATACGGGTTCGGTGGCATCACCCAACCGCGAAACCGAGGCGATGAAAGACGGCTCTGACGCCATTGCCGACTGGCCGCTGCTTAACGCCATGCTCAACACGGCAAGCGGTGCAAGCTGGGTGAGCCTGCACCACGGCGGGGGAGTTGGAATTGGCTACTCCATTCACGCAGGTATGGTATGCGTGGCAGACGGTACTGAGATGGCCCACAGAAGGCTTGAAAGGGTTCTCACCAACGATCCCGGAACGGGAGTCATGCGTCACGCCGATGCCGGTTACGAGCTGGCCGAACAGATTGCACGTGAACGCGGTGTGGACCTGCCGATGAAACAATGAGATCATTGTTTAACCGGCAAGGTAAATTATAATGGCTCGGCAGTAATTTTT
>SL_3KL_010_SEDDRAFT_10002624_pt1 | contig 16401 bp, 15 predicted proteins | sample SodLakKL_010_SED_2_FD_10381 | JGI IMG/M metagenome (IMG submission 10381) | reverse complement strand
CGGTTTACGGTTTACGGTTTACGGTTTACGGTTTACGGTTTACGGAAAAGGCTCAAGGCGCAAGGTACAGGGCGCAAGGAAAACCAGACAGCCCTGTTTCCCGTCTCCCGTCCTCCGGTTCATGTCAGTTCAGCGAAAGCCTGGCGGGTAAAATTGACGGGTTCGGTCTCGCTGACGAGCACATTGTCCTCGATGCGAATGCCGCCGAACGGCAAAAGTTCTTCGATCGTCTTCCAGTCCACCTTCTCTCCGAACTCACTGGCGCGCAGCTTGTCGAGCAGCATCGGGATGAAATAGATACCGGGCTCGATGGTCACCACGTTTCCGGGTTGCAGTTCGCGGGTAAGACGCAGCGCGGGGAATTCGTCCGGCGGCGGCAACGCTTGTCCGGACGGTGACACCTGTCCAGCCACATCGTGGACCTGAACGCCGATGAAGTGCCCCAGGCCGTGCGGCAGGAAATAACTGCTGACGCCGGTCGCCAGCATCTCGTCCGGACTCATGTTCACCAGGCCAGCCTGCTGCAGGATTCCGGCCATGGCCCGGTGGGCCTGGCGATGCAGGTCGACGAATGACGTGCCCGGTATGGCCTTGTTGCACAGATTGACCTGGGCCTGATCGACCGCCTTGATCAGGTGATCGAAATTGCTGTACTCGGGGAGCGTCCAGGTGCGAGTGACATCAGCCGCATAGCCGCAATGGTCAGCCCCGGCATCGATCAGAAAGGCTTTCGCGCGATCCGGGCGCCGGGCGGAGCGGACCTGGTAATGCAGAATCGCGGCATGCTCGTTGAGGGCCACGATCGAGTTGTAGGGCAATTCACTCTGGTCCTGGCCGGCGGCCTCCAGGTAGGCCAGATGGATCTCCAGCTCGCTGGCGCCGGACTCTAAGGCCGCACCCGCAGCGATATGAGCCCGTGCAGCCACGCGATTGGCCTGGGCAATGCACTCTCGCTCCCAGGCGGTCTTGCAGGTACGCAGCTCGTCGAGACGCGCCAGGAGCCGGGTCGGATTCAGATCGGCGCGATCATGCAGCACCTCGCCCAGATCGCGCTGACGTCCAATCACCGCCGTGGATCGAGACTTCTCGAATCGTTCCCGCCATTGTTGCGGGGTGGTCACAGTCTCGATCTCCAGCGCTCCAGCCCACCATTCGGCCGGCGGATCCGGTGGCAGATGCCAGAAATCCTCGGGTTGGCAGAACCATAGTCTTGGTTTGCGACCGACCCGGATTTCGAGCAGGCAATCGGGTACCCATGGCTGTGGAACCCAGGCTGAAAACGGGGCATTGGCGCGAAACGGCGGGTGCTGATCGTCGAACAGATAAGGCTCGGGAGCACCTGAATGAATCAACAAGGTGTCGTAACCCAGTTCGCTGAGGATCTCATCAGTCTGGTTGCTGCGCTTTTCGACATGGCGAGCATAAAGCAGAGCATTGTGTGTCGGCATGAATGAACCCGTGATGCGTTAAACTGGTGGTTTGGATTGACTCATTGTAGCGCGCTGCCCGGTAGTCGGATGACCATTCACCTTTACAACACCCTGACCCGAACCAAGGAAGCATTCATCCCCCTGGATGATCAACGTGTCACCATGTACGCGTGTGGACCGACCGTATACAACTATGCGCATATCGGCAATGCGCGACCGGCAGTCATCTTCGATCTTCTCTATCGTGTACTTTCACGTCGTTTTCCCAAGGTCATTTACGCGCGCAACATCACCGATGTGGATGACAAGATCAACAAGGCCGCTGCCGAACAGGGGGTGGCGATCGATGTCATTACCCGGCGTTTTGCCGAGGCTTATCATCAGGATATGGGCGCACTGGGCGTGGGCCGTCCCACGATCGAACCCAGAGCCACTGATCACATCGATCAGATCATCACCATGATCCAGGCCCTGATCGACAAGCATCATGCCTACGAGGCTGAAGGTCACGTACTGTTCGATGTCGAACGCTTTCCCGATTACGGCCAGCTATCGCGTCGCAACAAACGCGAGCTGATCGCCGGTGCCCGGGTGGATGTCGCCCCTTACAAGAAAGGGCCTGGTGACTTCGTGCTTTGGAAACCATCCACTGCTGACCAACCCGGCTGGGACAGCCCCTGGGGACGCGGTCGCCCGGGCTGGCATATCGAATGTTCGGCGATGAGCGCCGCCCACCTGGGGGAGGTCATCGACATCCATGCCGGAGGACAGGACCTGGTGTTTCCTCACCACGAGAATGAAATCGCCCAGAGTCGCTGCGCCCATGGCACGGAAGTGTTTGCCCGATACTGGATGCACAACGGCTTCGTGACGGTGGAAAAGCGCAAGATGTCGAAAAGCCAGGGCAACACACTGATCGTGCACGAATTGCTCAAACAATGGCCTGGCGAAGTGCTGCGCTACGTGCTGCTATCGGCTCACTATCGCCAACCCCTGGACTGGTCGCAGAAAGTCCTGGAGCAAGCTCAGGCAACCCTGGACCGACTGTACGGGCTTCTTTCCGAACTTCCGGAAGACACATCCGACGATACGGATCCAGCGGTCATCGACGCGCTCGAAGACGACCTCAATACGCCGACTGCACTGGCCGCGCTCAATGGCCTGGCCCGAAAACTGTCAGAGGCTGACAGTGCGGACCAACCGAAACTCGGCGCCCGCCTCAAGGCCTCTGGCAGGGTTCTGGGATTGTTGCAGCAGGATCCCGCGATCTGGTTCGAACAACGGCGCAAGGCAATTGATGTGAACGAATCTGAAATCCAGGCCCTCATCGACCAACGCAACCAGGCACGCAAGGACCGCGATTTCGCGACCGCAGATCGCATCCGTGACGAGCTTGGCGAGCGAGGCATTGAACTGCGTGATGGACCTGAAGGCACCACCTGGGAAGTCGCACCCCGATGAACGCTGATCAAGCCCAACAGGACATCATCGAAGAATTCTCGCTTTTCGACGACTGGATGGATCGCTACCAGTATCTGATTGATCTCGGCAGGAAGTTGCCCGATCTGGATCCAGAAGAAATGACCGAAGACCGTCTGCTCGACGGCTGTCAATCGCAGGTCTGGCTGATCAGTGAAGGTGATGCGGATCGGCTAGTATTCCGGGCCAACTCGGACGCCGCTATCGTGTCCGGATTGATCGCACTGCTGCTGCGGGTCTATTCCGAGCGCTCAGCCGACGAAATCTTGGCGACTGAACCGGTGTTCGTCAAGGAGATCGGCTTGAGCGAACACCTCTCCCCGACTCGCGCCAATGGGCTCGATGCCATGCTGCGCGCCATCAGGAACATCGCCCGGTCATATAAACAATAAGGCCGGGCAGTGTGGACTGCCCGGCCTTGCAATTCACATTTTCCAGGGAAAGCGATCAGTCGTCAGTGCGTTCCAGCACGACCAGCTCCACACGTCGATTCTCCTGACGATTGGCGTCCGAGATATTGGCCACCTTGGGATTATCTTCGCCATATCCGCGCACCACCAGGCGGTCGGCATCGACACCACTTTCGACCAGGTGATCACGCACTGCCTGGGCACGACGCTCGGACAGCCCTTGGTTGTAGCTGGCGTCACCCAGATCACAGGTGTGCCCTGCCACCTCGACACGGGTGATTTCCGGATGCAGGTTCAGCAATCCGGCGGCTTCATTGAGTTCCGCAATCGCTCCCGGTCGCAGATTGGCTGAGTCGAAATCGAACGTGACCGTGGCATCGAATTCATACAACACCTCCGGCTCCGGCTCGGGTTCCGGCTCAGGCTCCGGCTCCGGGGGTGGTGGCGGCGGAGTCGGCGCAGGTTCACGCTCGACCGGCTCCGGCTCGGCTGGCCGGGTTGGCGCCGCTCCGAGGCGAACATGCAGACCGGCACTGACTATGATGTCCCTGAAGCCGCGATTGCGGTCAAAAGTGTCGCGGTCATTGTCATGACGAGCCTCTCCCTGCACGCGCAGGTCGATGCGATCACTCACCCGCGAGCGAATCCCCAGTCCCAGCGCACCGTAAATGTCCCGACCACTGTCAAAGTAGCTGCTATGGGACTGGATGCCGCCGCCCAGCAGTACATAGGGCCTGAATGCATCGTCGCTGCCGAAGTGGTAGCGCCCGACCAATCCGGCAGACCACAGGCTGAACCGGTCCCTTTCCCCAGCCGGCACCATCACGTCCTCGAAATTGGTGTTATAGCGGTCCAGGCGCAGGTCAAGACTGAATTCAGGACTGAAAAACCGACCGAACTCCAGCGCGCCATAGTTGTAATCGGTGGTGTCGGCCTGACGGTTGGTGTCAAGCCTGACCATGCCAACGGAGGGACTGACCTGCCAGCGATCATCGAAATCACGCTCCTGCGCAGCGGCGGTGCTTGCTATCAGTCCGCAGGTCACCAGGAGGATCCAGTTACGAGCCTTCATCGTCGTCTTCCTTTTCGCAATAGGCGAAGTGTCGGAGGGGGAAGTACTGCCCGGTTCGGGATCGTCGCCGGCACCGGGCGCAGCTTCAAGAGCTTACCCTGAAGATGACTGCAATTTTACAAAAATTCAACACCTCTTGCGTGAAATTCAACACCTCTTTCGTGAACGGATCAGCGACTGTCGCGCATCTGCTTCTGCTTGAGTTCCCAACGCTCCTGGGCATCCAGGCATAGGGTCGCAATCGGCCGGGCCTCGAGCCGCGCAAGACCGATTTCCTCACCGGTTTCCTCGCAGTAGCCATACGTGCCGTCATCCACTCGAGCCAGCGCCTGGTCGATTTTTCCCAACAGCTTGCGATAGCGGTCGCGAGTCCGCAACTCCAGGCTGTTTTCCGTTTCACGACTGGCACGCTCGGCTTCATCACCCACATCGCGAACTTCACCGCGCAGGTTGTTGATGGTTTCCTGCGATTCCTCGATCAGGTCGTTGCGCCAATCCATCAACTTGCGCCGAAAATACTCCAGGTGCTCCGGGCACATGTACGCTTCATCGGGTGACGGCTTGTAGTCGTCTTCAAGTTCTACGCTCTTGTTGGGCATCGAATCGCGGCCTCGCCAATGGGTTGTTGCCAAACCGACAATTATATATCCTATTAGCCTTCAGAGAGCAACCGCATGCAAGCACTTCTTCTTCTCCTGATCAGGGCCTACCGATACCTGCTGTCGCCGTGGATCGGCGGGCAATGCAGATTCAGTCCGACCTGCTCGGTCTATGCCATGCAGGCCATCGAGCTGTACGGAGCCGGTCGGGGCAGCTGGCTGGCGTTCAAGCGACTCATGCGCTGCCACCCCCTGTGCGACGGCGGCAAGGACCCGGTGCCGGGCAATGAGGACTTGGCCAACGTGAACACCGACCCGACAGGAGACGAGGCATCCACATGAAAGGCTGGCTGATTCTCAATGCCCGACTGGTCAACGAAGGCCGGGTCAGCGAAGTCGATCTGCGCATTCGGCGCGGCCGAATCGAGCACATCGGTTCGGGCCTGACGTCCCGGCACGCCGAGACCATCGTTGACGCCGGCGGCCGATACCTGATGCCGGGCATGATCGACACCCAGGTCAATTTTCGCGAGCCGGGCCTGACCCGCAAGGGCTCGATCGCCAGCGAATCCCGCGCCGCAGTCGCCGGGGGAATCACCAGCTACCTTGATGCACCCGGCACCCGCCCGCCAACCACAAGCCGAATGGCGCTGGCCGATAAATTCAGCCGGGCCGCCGGGCGTTCGGCGGCCAACTACAGTTTCTATCTGGGCGCGAGCAACGACAACCTGGCTGAAATCCAGGCGCTGCAACCGGGCGAGGCGTGTGGCATCAAGGTTTTCATGGGCGCGGCCAACGGCCCGCTGCAATTCGACTCGGCGGAAAGTCTCGAAAAGGTTTTTGCCCACGCCCCGACCCTGGTCGCGGCTCATTGCGAGGACAAGTCGATCATACAGGCCAATCTGGCAGCCGCCAGATCGCGCCATGGCGGACGCATTCCAGCGGAGGAACATACCCATATTCATTCTGCCGAGGCTTGCATGAAAGCAACCTCCCAAGCCTTGGATCTGGCCCGCCGGCACGGCACCCGCCTGCACCTGCTTCATGTGAGCACGGCCGGTGAGATCGACCTGCTCGAACCGGGAGACATGATGGACAAATCGATCAGCGCAGAAGCCAGCATCCACCACCTGTACTTCATTGACGCCGATTACGAAGACCTGGGCCACCGCCTCAAGTGCAATCCGTCAATCAAGTCAGCCGCGGATCGCTCCGCCCTGCGCAAGGCGCTCAGAAACGATCAGCTCGACATGATCGCCACCGATCACGCGCCGCACCTTGCAAGAGAGAAGCGGGGAAACTACGAAAGCGTAGCGGCGGGATTGCCCCTGGCCCAATTCGCCCTGCCGGCGGCCTGGTCCCTGGTCGCCGCCCGTTCCCTGAGTCCGGAACAATTGGTCGAAAAGATCGCCCACAATCCCGCGCGACGCTTTCAGCTCGCCGAACGCGGCTTTGTTCGCGAAGGATTCTGGGCCGATCTGGTCATGATCGATCCCGAACAGCGCACCGAAGTCGACCGTCAGCCGATGCTTTCAGAGTGCGCGTGGACGCCGTTTGCCGGCCGCAAACTGCCTGCCAAGGTCAGCGCCACCTGGGTCAACGGGCAATTGGTCTGGCGCGATGGCCTGTTGACCGGCATCATGCCCGGAGCAAGGCTTAAACAAACACCACCACAGCCACCCCGGTAAACGCAAGTCCAACCCCGGCAAGCTTGCGCCAACCCAGACCTTCACCAAGGATCAACCAGGCAAACAGCACGATGAAAGCTGCGGCTGTTTCGTTGAGCACCGAGGCAATCGACGCCTGGGTCAGCTTGTAACCGGCCAGCCACAGAATCATCGAGACATAGCTGCCCAGCACGCTGGCTGTAATCACGATGGTCCACGGCTGGGGCGCGCGGTAATGCAGGACCATGCGCGTCCAGCCACGACTCAGCCAGGCAAAGATCAGCATGCCGCCCGCTCCGGCGACCAGTCGCAACCCGACCGTCCACAGAAACTCGTGCTCTTCAAGCACCGGTTTGACCATGACGATCCCGATCGCCATGAACAACACACTGCCGGCGCCGAATGCCACACCCAGGCGCAAGGCCCTGATGCTCACTTCACGACGATTGCGTTGCCAGGTCACCAGCAGGATACCCGCCAGCACCAGCACGAAACCCAGATACTGCAATGGCTTGAGAGACTCGCCCAGGAAAACCATCGACAGCACGATGACGAATGGCGAAAAAAGCATGGCCACCACCCCGGTACGACTGGCGCCCATCAGATTCAGAGCGCGCAGGTACCAGGTATCGGCAATGGCGATGCCGATCACGCCCGACACCAGCACAATCGCCCACTGGCCGGCGGTGTAGCCGGGCAATGCAACACCGTGGAAAATCAGAATGGTCGGCACCATCAAGGCAACGGCCAGAACATTCTTGAACAAATTCAGCTCAAAGGCCGGCAACGTCTCGCCGGATCGCCGAAACAACACCACGGCCAGGGCCCAGCAAGCGGCGCAGGCGACCGAGAAGAACTCTCCCACTTTTGCGTGATCCTGACGAAAGTGGGCATTTTACGTCAGCCGGTTTATGCTCTAATGTGATTCCGGCACAACCTCAAGCACCAAAAAAACAAATCACTCATGATCTGGCTCCTGCTGATCTCACTGGCGATTCTTTTCCTGGTCTTCTGGCGTCTGTGGCCGACGCCGCTGGCCCGGCTGTTCATGGCCGCCGACCGACGCTTGGGGCGGCTGCGCAGCCGTCGCTCTCACAGCCAGGGTATTGACTGGCACTATCTCGAGGGGGGGCACGGTGAACCGCTGATCCTGTTGCATGGTTTCAATGCCGATGCCCATCATTTTTCACGGGTCTCCAGACACCTGACCGAGCATTTCCGCATCCTGGCGCCTGATCTGCCCGGTTTCGGCGATACACGGATCGAAGAGGGGTTGAGTTTCCGGGCCGAGGACCTGGCCGAACGGGTACTGGCCTGGCTGGACGATCTTGGCGTCCACGACTGTTATCTCGGCGGTTCGTCCATGGGCGGATACATTGCCGTGGCCATGGCCCGAAAAGCACCGCAGCGAGTCCGCGGGCTGTGGCTGCTGGCGCCGGGCGGATTACGCACGGTCAAGCTGTCAGCGGTGCTCGAAGAGGTTGCCGAGGAACGACACAATCCCCTGGTCATTCGCAATTACCGCGATTTTCTTCGCCTGGTGGATTACTGCTTCGTGCACCCGATCTGGATGCCCTCACCTCTTGCCAGGTTTCTGGCCAGGCGCGGAGCCGCCACGGCAGTGCGCGCCCAGCGAATCTTTGATGCCATGCGATACGACTCCCAACCGCTGGAAGAGATGGCCGACGGCCTGGAGACACCTGCCCTGCTGACCTGGGGCCAGGCGGACCAGGTGCTGCATCCGCAGGGCATCAAACTGCTTGAGGGGTTGATGCCCAATACCCAGTCGCTGCTGTTGCCGTCAGTCGGGCACTTGCCCATGCTCGAAGCGCCGCGAACCACGGCCGAGGCCTGGTTGAGCTTTACCGAGTCACAGGCCCGCCAGCAGACCGACACCACCTGATCATTGATCGAAACACCTGGCAATGGCTTCGGCCTGGTCGGAATAACCAGCCTTGGTCAGGGAACGCTGCAGGCGGCCCACCATGCGGCCCGGCCGGGCTGAACCGGATTGAATCTTTGCCCGGTCCAGGTCGATCAGGAACCATTGTCCCTGTGGATCGCGCAGGATGTTGCCTGCATTGAGGTCGGGATGCTTCAAGCCGGCAGCGAAGAATCGCTCAAGGACCTGTGCAAGCTGGCCAATTTCGACTTCATCGAGATCCGGCGCGAGCTCCAGTAGCGTTCGGGCTCCCGGAATCAGGCGGGTCAGCAAGCCGGCCCGATAGGTCAACCCGGCGCGCTCGCAACTGGCCGCCAGGGGACGCGGAACAGGCAGTCCGGATCCGAACAAGTGATCAAGAATCCGCCACTCCCTGAATGCGCGACTGCTGGCGTATCCGGTGAACAGGTAACGGTCGGTGCTCAAGCGACGAACCTGCCCGCCGCGCAGGCATCGACGCAGAACCGCGGGTCCGGCCGGAGTTTCGACAACCAGCGCCTGGCCGCGCCCGCCCAGCTCTCCGATGACGGCATCGCGAATTCGCCAGAATTCCGGATGCAACCATTCGCTGCTGATCGCGGTCAGGATCTCGGCGTCGTATAGAATGGCCCCGGAGCCTGTCCTGAATTCCTCACCCGCCATTGGGATATCCTCGGATCAACCGTACTTTCAACGTGAATTCTTCGTCCAGCGACATTGCTCCGACCAATATTTGCCTGCTGCGCCTTTCGGCCCTGGGCGATGTCTGCAACTGCGTGCCGCTGGTGCGTGCCATCCAGCAGGCCTGGCCAGGTACCGACATCACCTGGATCATCGGTCGGCTCGAGCATCGCCTGGTCGAAGACCTGCCGGATGTTGAATTCATTGTATTCGACAAGAAGGCGGGCTGGGCCGGCGTCGGGAAGCTCCGTCGGCAATTGCGCAAACGCCGCTTCGATATCCTGTTGCACACTCAGGTGTCCCTGCGCGCCAATCTGCTATCGCGGCTGGTGCGTGCCCGACGCCGTATCGGATTCGACCGTTCACGTGCCCGCGAGGGACACAGCCTGGTGATCAATGAACGCATTCCGGCGGTTGCCTTTCAACACCAGGCCGATGCCTTTCTGGAGTTCGCCCGGCATCTCGGACTGGCCACCGAACACACCGAACGCGCCTTGCCGGTCCCGGAGTCGGCGCGGGAGTTTGCCCGTCACCATCAACCCAGGCCCAATCACTCGGTTCTGATCAGTCCGGCCTCCAGTCATCGGCAACGAAACTGGCATGCGCGCGGCTATGCCCGGGTGGCCGACTGGATCACCCGGGAAACGGGACGTCCGGTCATTCTCATTGGCGGGCCCTCGGCGGCCGAACGGGAGCAGGGAGAGGCCATCTGCAAGCTGATGACCGAGCAGGCCGAGAATCTGATTGGCCAGGACACGCTCAAACAGGCATTGGCCATGATCGAGCGCTGCGCCTGCCTGGTGACGCCGGACTCGGGCCCGGCCCATTTCGGCGCCGCGTTTGAAGTGCCGGTGGTCGGGCTGTATGCGGCCACATGGTCGCGTCGTTCCGGCCCGCTCGGCAGCCTGGACCATTGCGTGGACCGATTCGACGAGGCGGCCCGACAATTCACCGGAAAGCCCGCCGAAGCCATTCGCTGGGGCAAGCGCCTAGAATATCCCGGGGTGATGGACCTGATCGAAGCCGATCAGGTCATTGACCGTCTCAAGCGGATCCTGTGCTGATCAGAACGGCCGACACTCGGGATCAACATCCATGGACTCATCGGACGCCCCATCGGCATCATCATCAACTCTCTGCACCGTCACGGTGGCCACATCGGTCGCGCCAAACGGGTCGGTGATGGTGTAATCGAATCGGTTGACTCCACTGCAGGACGCGCTCAGCACGAAGGTAATGGTGCCGTCGTCATTGATGGTCGCGGTGCTGGGCGCGAATGACCGGCGAACGACGCTGATCACCTCGATGGGGTCACCATCGGGATCGAAATCATTGGCCAGCACATCCACGGTGATCGGTTCACCGGCCGGACCGGACGCAAAATCGTCCACAGCCACCGGGGCCTGATTGGCAAACGCCACCTCGATGAACACCGTGGCAGAATCCTGACCACCACGCCCGTCGCTGATCGTGTATTCGAAACTGTCCTCGCCGAAGAACAACTGGTCCGGCTGGTAGGTGAAGGTGTCACCGGACAGACTCAATGTGCCGTTGGCCGGCTGCGTGAACTCAACAATCTCGAGGGGATCACCATCGGGATCCATGTCATTGGCCAATGCATCGATATCGACCGGCTGGGTACGCTGTGTCGAGGCCGTGACATCGTTGGCCACCGGCGGCTGATTCTCGCGCAGCACTTCGACACTGACCTGGGCGCTGTCCTGTCCACCGAAACCGTCATCGATGGAATAGGAGAAACTGTCGGCGCCAAAGAAACCGGGGTCCGGGGTGTAGAGGATGACATCACCGCTGATCTCGGCTTGCCCATGGGTCGGCTGGGTCAACTCGACAATGGTCAGCGGATCTCCATCCGGGTCCGAGTCATTGGCCAGTACATCGAAGATGTTGTCGACCGAGTCCTGCTCGACCTCGAACTGATTGTCATTGGCAACCGGCGGCCGATTGGCCTGAATCACTTCCACGCTGACCGTGGCCGTGGCCTGGCCTCCGCGACCGTCATCGATGGTATAGGTGAACGAGTCACTTCCGACAAAATCCGTTGCCGGGGTGTACAGGATGACATCGTCGCCGATGACGGCCTCACCGTTGGACGGCTGGGAAACCTCGACGATGGTCAGGGGGTCACCATCGGGGTCGGAATCATTGGCCAGCACGTCGAACTCATTGTCGGTGGTGTTCGATTCGATCTCGAACTGATTGTCATTGGCCACCGGCGGTCGATTGGCCTGCACGACCTCCACGCTGACCGTGGCCGAGTCCTGGCCACCGAACCCATCATCAATGGTGTATGTGAACGTGTCAGCGCCGAAATATCCCTCATCCGGCGTATACAGGATGACATCGCCACTGATGACCGCTTCTCCGTTGGCCGGCTGGGTGACCTCGGTAATGGTCAGCGGATCACCATCGGGGTCGGTGTCGTTGGCCAGCACATCGAAAACATTCTCGGTCGAATCCTGCTCGACGGAGAAACTGTTGTCGTTGGCGGTCGGCGGCTGATTCTCAAACTCGATTTCGCCCTCGGTAATCGTCTCGGTGACTTCCTCGTAACGGTAGTAGTCCACCTGACGCTTGTGCTGAACCGGATTGCGCAGGGCGCGCCGGATCCATGGCGCCTCGACCGCTTTCTCGACCCGGCGAACCTCGGTAATCGGCCCATCCGGACTGACCTGAATGCGCTCGGTCGTCGACTCCTCGGTCGTGAAACTGATCTCCACACGCCGGTTGCGACTGCGGTTTTCCTCGGAGTCGTTCGGATAGCGCGGCTCGGTCAGACCGCGTCCCGCCCAGCTGATCTCATCGGATTCAATGCCATGCTCGACCAGGTAGTCAACCACCGAGCGAGCGCGCCGCTCGCTGAGACTCTGATTGTATTCTGCAGGACCAATATCACAGGTGTGACCGACCACTTCGATGGTGCCAACCAGCACGCCGTCACGAATGGCGTCGATCAGTTCTGAAAGCGCCTGGCGAGCCTCCGGCAGCAAGGCAGAAGAGTCGAACTCGAAGGTTGCCTGATCGGACAGGGTCACTTCCGAGGTGACCTCCCGATCTTCATATTCGGGCTCGGGCATGACCTCCACTTCGGTCTCGCGCCAGGCCCGGGCCGGCTGATGGGAGTGTCCAAAGCTGTATCCGTAAACCAGTGCCGCGCGCCAGTCGTTGCGGTCCTCGACAAAGTCGCCGCTCTTGCGCGCATAGCCGGTGCGCAGAGACAGGCTGTGCGGGCTGTTCTGGAAATACTTGTCCAGCGACAATGATGCGGTCACCTGCGAGGAACTGAAATCACCCTCCTCGTAGTCCAGACCACCGCGAAGACGTAGCAGCCCATCGTCAAAGTAACGTCCGCCACGCAATCCCACACCCCAGTCATAGGGCTTTTCATAGGTTTCGGTCAACCGCTCAAGCGTGTCGATACGGCTGAAGTCACGGCCATCAATCTGACCGGTGACCAACAACTCCTCGGTGTCGGTGGCACGATTGACCAGGCGCTCCGATGAGATCGAGCGCATGCCGTAAAGCCCGAGAAACCAATCCTGGCGCTCGAAGCCGGCGCCAAAGGTGAGCTTGCGATCATCGAGCTGGTTCTGGTCGGCGGCGATGAAAAGCTTGGCGATCCGGCCATCGGTGTACACCGGACCGTCCACGCCTTGTTCGGTTTCACCCGAAAACAGCCAGTGATAGTTGAGCTTGACCCCGCCGGCGCCCTGGCGGCCCAGCCAGCCCTCTCCGATCAGCGCCGAGGTGTCTGATTCGAACAGGGAAGCCTGGAATTCCCCGGTGACATCGAACTCGCTGTCAATGCCCACACCAATGCGATACCGTTCTCCGACGAAGTTCAACGGGACCTGGTTGAGCGAGCGGTACTCGTTCTCGTCGACCACCTCGTTCTGCGCGGCAACCCCACCGCACAGTGCGATGGCGAAAATCAACAGCAACTTTCTGATCATTGGATCAATCCCTCCGAACGCTTCAACAACCAACTAAGTTCGCATATCAATCTCAGGCATTATAGACCTGATGCATGCTCGTTACCCATCACCATAATCAGCGTACGATTTTTCTTCGACGATGGCCGAACCCAGTTCAAGATTGATCGCCTTCTTGACTTCGGATCGCCGGTCATTGGTCCGATAAACCGACCGAGCCAGCTCGACGAACCGCTCACCGAAATCGCGGTCACGCTCACAGTCGCGAATATCGTCCTCGATATCCCAGAGCGCTTCGTTGATTGTCCTGAGCTGAGCTTTCAGTTCCATGACCGCGTCACTGGACAACCCGGACTCGCGCCAGACGCGCTCCAGCAGTTGACGCTCGTGACGTACATTGGCCAGCTTGTCCGGATCCGAAATGCGCTCGGACTTGATTTCGAGAATGGTGAGCTTGTCCAGCAGCTCGCCGGGGGAGATCGGGGTCAGCAAATCCATGACTGCGGTTTTCTTGGTTTGGTTGGTTTGGTTGGTTTGGTTGGTTTGGTTGGTTTGGTTGAGTGAATCAACCGCATCAGCCAAAACTAACCAACCAAACGAACTAAACAAACAAAACGAACTAAACCGTTTCCCCGGGCTGGTCAACAGCCCGGGGAAACCCAAGTCGTCAGCTTTCGCTGCCGCCGCCTTCGTTCAGAGCCTTCATGCTCAGACGGATGCGGCCTTGCTTGTCGACCTCGAGCACCTTGACCTTGACCTTGTCGCCTTCGGCCAGCTCATCGGTCACATTCTCGACACGCTTGTCGGAGATCTGGGAGATATGCACCAGGCCGTCCTTGCCGGGAAGAATGGTGACAAATGCGCCGAAGTTCATGATCTTGGTGACCGTACCTTCGTACACCGCGCCCACCTCGACATCGGCGGTAATCTGCTCGATGCGCTTGCGAGCATCGTCCGCGGCGGCTTGATTGACCGAGGCAATGGTGACCGTGCCATCATCCTGAATGTCAATGGTGGTGCCGGTTTCCTCGGTAATCTGGCGAATGGTGGCCCCGCCCTTGCCGATCACGTCACGAATCTTGTCCGGGTGGACCTTCATGGTGAACAGGCGCGGGGCGTACTCGCTCATTTCCTCGCGCGGCGTGTTGATGACCTGATTCATCTGCTCGAGGATATGCCGGCGGGCATCGGTGGCCTGCTGCAGTGCGACCTTCATGATCTCGCTGGTGATGCCGTCGATCTTGATGTCCATCTGCAGGGCGGTGACGCCGTCAGTGGATCCGGCCACCTTGAAATCCATGTCGCCCAGATGATCCTCGTCACCGAGAATATCGGTCAGTACGGCAAAACGGTCGCCATCCTTGATCAGGCCCATGGCGATTCCAGCTACCGGCGCCTTGACCGGCACACCGGCATCCATCATCGCCAGCGAGCTTCCGCACACGGTGGCCATGGAGCTGGAGCCGTTGGATTCGGTGATCTCGGAGACAATGCGCAGTACATAGGGGAATTCCTCGCCCTTGGGCACTACGGCGGCGAGCGCGCGCTTGGCCAGCTTGCCATGGCCGATCTCGCGGCGCTTGGGTGCAAGCATGTGGCTGGTTTCACCCACACAGAACGGCGGGAAGTTGTAGTGGAGCATGAACTGCTCCTTGTACTCGCCCTCGATGGCGTCGATGATCTGGGCATCGCGTCCGGTACCCAGGGTCACGACACACATGGCCTGGGTTTCACCGCGGGTGAAGATCGCTGAACCGTGGGTGCGCGGAAATGCGCCTACCTGCATGTCCAGCGGGCGGACCGTAGTCAGGTCACGGCCATCGATACGCGGCTTGCCTGAAAGAATCTGATCACGCACCAGATCTTTTTCAAGCTTGCCGAAAGCGTCCTTGACTTCATCTTCGCTCGGCGCGTTCTCGGCACCCTCGGGACACAGTTCTTCGATCAGCTTCTGGCGAACTTCGCCAATCGCTTCGCGGCGAGCGGTCTTGTCGGTGTTCGCGTAGGCCTCCGCAAGGCCGGCCTTGGCCAGCTCGGCCACCTTTTCGGCCAGACCCTCGGCCTTTTCAGGCGCCTGCCAGTCCCACTTCGGCTTGCCGGCTTCTTTGGCCAGTTCCTCGATGGCCTGAATGGCCACCTGCATCTGCTCGTGGCCGTAAGTCACCGCCCCAAGCATCTGCTCTTCGGTCAGCAGGTCGGCTTCGGATTCAACCATCAGCACGGCCTTGGATGTACCGGCTACGACCAGGTCCAGGCGAGAATCCTCGAGTTGGCTCTGGGTCGGGTTGAGCACGTAGTTGCCATCGATGTAGCCGACCCGAGCGCCGCCAATCGGTCCCTGGAACGGCACGCCGGCCAGCATCAGGGCGGCCGAAGCGCCGATCATTGCCGGGATATCACCGTCGACTTCCGGGTTGGAAGACATCACGGTGGCAATTACCTGGGTTTCGTTCAGGAACCCGTCGGGAAACAGCGGCCGGATGGGCCGATCAATCAGGCGCGAAGTCAGGATTTCCTTTTCGGTCGGACGTCCTTCACGCTTGAAGAAACCGCCGGGAATGCGTCCGGCAGAATAGAACTTTTCCTGGTAGTTGACCGTCAGCGGGAAAAAACCCTGCCCCGGCTTGACTTCCTTGCGAGCCACGGCGGACACCAGCACCACGGTGTCGGCCATGGTCACCAGTACGGCGCCATCGGCCTGACGGGCCACGTGTCCGGTCTCGAGCGTGACATCATGCTCACCGAACTTGAAGGTCTTGCTGAACTTTTTCACTTATATCACTCCACTTTACATTTGCTTTTTTCAATACAAAACACCCCGGAACAGCATGACGCCGCCGGGGTGTTTGATTTCATCGGTTAAATCCGGAGTGCGTCTTAACGACGCAGTCCCAGACGCTCGATCAGATCTCGATAGCGCTGCACGTCCTTTTTCTTGACGTAGTCGAGCAAGGAGCGCCGCTGATTGACCAGCTTGAGCAGGCCTCTGCGGGAGTGGTGATCCTTCTTGTGGTCCGCGAAGTGGGTCTGCAGGTGCTGGATGCGTGCCGTCAGCAGGGCAATCTGCACTTCGGGAGAGCCGGTATCGTCATCACTCAACTGATGCTCTTTGACAACTTGCGCTTTCTGTTCTGCCGTCAATGACATGATTCAAGAAACTCCAAAATTTCAGTCAGTTGGGCGACCGGGCTT
>SL_3KL_010_SEDDRAFT_10002623_pt1 | contig 16401 bp, 18 predicted proteins | sample SodLakKL_010_SED_2_FD_10381 | JGI IMG/M metagenome (IMG submission 10381) | reverse complement strand
AATATCAATTCCCCCCATAAAAGCCCAGTGATTTTTGCCCCCTCTCGCAGGCACTACCCCCCGAATCAGGCTGATTCCAAAAATTATGATAATGATGGGCCAAAAGAGCCTCCAGAATATTGACATATCCACCTGGAAAAGGCCTAAATTTCTCCCTAAAAACAATACCCCTAAAACAATAACGATGAATCCGGCAGCCAGCTGCCCCAGAGAACGAATCACCCTGGTTTCCCCTTCTTGTGAATATCCACCAAAATAATCAAAAAGGGTGCTTAAGCCCCAGATAATTAAGATTACAGGCCAGTATGTTAAGATAATTCTACTGATATTGATATCTATTACACCCAGAACATTTAACAGCGAACTCAATCCTATCAGCAGAACGATGATACCTAAAACAAAGCGGGTATGAAAAATTTTCATTATGGTTTATTTCCCTCCCTATAATAATCAAAGTAAATTCCTGGTAGACAACTAACCGGTGACTTTCATTTCTAAAGTTAATACCTGCTGTTAAACTCAGACTTATATTTTAATTCTTTATCTATATACATTTTCTCATCCGCAATTTTTAAAACCTCTTCAATTTTTTTATTTCTACCGGGCAAAAATGAGGCTATGCCTACAGCCAGGGTAAGGTTAAAATCCAACAAATCATTATTTTGATTCCACTCCATCACCGCATCTTCTATTTTGTTCTTTACAGCTATTGTATCCTTACAATTGGGCAGGACAATTAAAAATTCATCCCCTCCAAAGCGAACCACCCAGTCATTTTTTCTCAGTGTTTCTTTTAATAATTGTGCCACCTCTTTTAAAATTAGATCTCCAGTCATATGGCCGTATCGGTCATTTACTTCTTTAAAACGATTCACATCGACCATAATTAAAGCAAAGGTTTTTTGTGTTCTTTCGGAACGATGTATTTCGTTGACGATTACTTCATTAAAAAAGTTGCGATTATATAAACCGGTAAGTGAATCCTTCACAGCCTGTTCCCAAAGGCTTTTTTCCATACGTATTCGTTTTATGGCTCCCCCGGCATAACTTGCGGTCAATTCTACAAGATACAATTGATTTTCTGAAAAAACTCTTTTCTGCAGCGATAGTATTTGAAACACGCCAATGTTTTCTAAAGGAGTGCTGATTAAGGCTTTATACTTATTGTGCAGAAGATTAGTGGAGCTGAAATAGTAAATCTTAGTTTCCCCTAAAGAAAATGATTCCCTGGCTTTCTCCTCTAGATATTTCATTAAACTATTTTTATCATCACATTCAAACTGGTCGGAAATCAACTTGATATTCAGCTTATCTTCCTCTAAGATGCTGATAAAAGAATAATTGTACCCCAGTATTTCTTCAGCTGCCTCTAAAGTGTTTTTATACACGGCTTGTTCATTTTCTTCACGGGAAAGTGCATTTGCTACTTTGTGCAGATTTTTAAGTTCCTCAAACCTCTCCTCCAGGTCTCGAGTTTGTTTTTCAACCTGTTCCTTCAGCTTGTCCCTTTCTGTTTCCAACAAATACTCATATTTCTTTAAGTCAAAGGATAAACGGTTAATACTTTCAAAAAGCTGTCCTATTTCGTCATCTTTCACTTTAGGTAGGCTTTCCCCGATCTTTTGTTTTCCCTTTAATACCTCCGAAATGTATTGGTTTAAGCTATTTATCCGGCCAAATATATCCTTTTCAGTAATTCTGTTAATTATAATGAACATCACACAGGCTATAACTAACGTAACAGCTGAAAATATAAAAATTCCTGCTTCCTGATATTCCGGATTATTCATAAGATAATTACTCAATACTATCAAAATAAAAGAAGGCACAAAAACAAATCCAATAATTAAAAAAATATATCTTTGCTTTAGCGACATTGCTATTCCCCCAAAATTAAAAAGAAGTTTCCATCTAGAGTTTGCTATTATTGTATAAAATTATAACACCTGCCTGATATTTCTACAATTATTATAACTAATATTTAAAAAATTAGCACTAAATAATCATTATTTTTAAGAAAACTCAAACAAAACCAGTCTTCCCCTCAGCTTTACAGTTATGTTTAACCATTCATGTCAAACACTTCCTCTAGGTTCAGAAGGTCATAATCATTAATATCCCGGGAATAATAGGAACAGGCAGGTGAAAATATGGAGCACAACCAAAGACTAAATTTAATTAGTAAGATTGAAAAGGAATTGAATGCAGCCGTAATCTGTTATATTACCGGGGACAGAGAAAACCTCAGCACAAGAATTGCCCCGGATGTTATTCGCATTTTTTTCCGTCACCTGGATCAAATTGGCCATCAGGAAAATATTTGCCTTTTTCTGTACACCAGAGGTGGGGATGTTTTGACTCCCTGGAGATTAGTAAACTTAATTCGAGAGTATTGTAATAAATTTTCCGTTCTTCTTCCCTTCCGCGCTTACAGTGCTGGCACTTTAATCTGCCTGGGAGCGGATCAAATCATTATGGGGAAAATGAGTGAGCTGAGTCCTATTGATCCCAGTGTCGCTAATGCCTTTAACCCCGAAGATCCCTGTAATAAAACGGCCAAAATTCCTGTTAGTGTTGAGGATGTCTCTTCTTTTCTGGACCTGGCTCAAGAAAAAGCAGGGTTAAAAGAGGATGAGCAAATGACCCACGTCTTTTTAAGGCTGGCCAAAGTTGTACATCCTCTGGCCCTGGGAAATGTCCACCGAAATTATTCTTTGATTCGGTCCCTGGCGAAAAAACTGTTGGAACTGCATTTAGAAAAAAGGGAACCCGAACATATTAAAGAAATTATCGATAACTTGACGGAAAAACTCTATGCTCATAATCATATGATCTCCCGTTATGAAGCAAAAAAATATATTAAGCTTCATGTGATAGAACCTTCAAATAAACTAGAATCTTTGGTTTGGGAACTCTATGAACATTATGAAAATGATTTGCAGCTAACGGAACCTTTTAATCCTTCCGCCCTTTTGAAAGAACATGAGCAGCAGGTAGACTTCGAAGCTACCGGTGGAATTATTGAAAGTCTAAAACAGCAGGATGCCTTTATATTTGACGGCAGGGTTACCCGTCATACAAGACCAAAACAAGAAGCACCCCCGGTTAAAATTGAAATCCTAAGGCAGGGCTGGAAATTGTTAAATAGATAAGGAGGTGGATAAATGTCAGTCAAAAAAAAGAAGAGCAATCAACGGCTGGTCCCTCCCTTTCCCAAAGAAATCACCCGTTACAGAAAAATTAGCAATACCACCAGTTTTGCCCCATCCATTTTTACAGAAAATAATACTTGTTCCAGCAGCCCTACTTTAGATCACAGCATCACGATTGTAAATGAACAGGAGTGGAGCAGTTCCCAAGAATAAACCAGGTAAATATTTACCTGGTTTATTAAAAGTTTATTAAATTAAGTGATCTGATTACTGATGTGGAGTTTGATGGTTCGGCTGCTGCTGGTTCACATTAATACGTCTGCTCTCATTCAACTTAGGAAACTTTACCGTTAAGATACCGTTTCTCACATTGGCTTGAACCTGTTCTTTCCCCACTTCCGGAGGAATAGACATAATACGCTTATACCCGTAATTCTTATATCTTTCCCGATACAAATAGTTTATATCTTCTGTCCCCAAACCAAAATCAATCTTTCCTTCCACCATCAGGGTATCATTATTGATCTCCACGTTGATCATGTTTGAATCCGACCCCGGCACATCAATTATGTATATGACTTCTCCTTTTGTTTCTATCACATCTATGGGGGGAGTTTGTGATGCCATCCCCGGTACAGTCCCTTCATGCTGACCCATAAGTTGACTGCCAGGGGGATAAACCTGAATATGGTACATAAATTACACCTCTTTATAAAAAGATTGGGTGAAAGCAAAGTTAATTATTTAACCGGTAACGTTTACCTTTACCCTTCTCCGGGCGGAGAAATCTGACTTGGGTAGACGGCACTCTAAAGTTCCATTGGAGTAATTAACATCCAGATGCTCTGATTTTACACTGGTGGGAAGTGCAACAGTCCTGTGCAGGCTGCTGGTGATACCGCTCATTTGTGCCAGTGCAGAGATACTCAAAGAATCATCAGTTACGGTAAGGAAGATATTATTTGGGTCTACATTGGGCAGTTCAGCAGTAACAATAACGTCACTATTGGTTTCAGCCAGTTCCACCCTGGGTTGAGACATTCCGGAAGAAGACCTGATTCCGGTGGACAATCCCATATTCTGCTGCATTATAGAGCTGCTCATTTGTGGAATCATTTGAGAAGACTGACTCATCATGGGGTTGGACAATTGCTGCCAACCAATGTTAGGATTAAAAGCATAACTCACAGGTGTCTGGGGAATGTTGCCGCTAAACTGAAAACTGTTGGTCCAGGGTGAAATACCTACTGTCCCGGTCTGCATAGGAACGTTAAATCCCTGTGCCTGTGGGCTGAACTGGGAAGATGGATAAGCTTGAACAAATGAACTGGTCTGCCATGGTTGAATGGAAGAAAACCCTGACTGTAAGGGCACATAAGATTGTACTGGGATACTGCTGCTCTGCCATGGATTGTTAGTTGTGATATACATATTTTTTACCTCCTGAAAATGTATTATTTTGCTTTCACCCTTTTTTAGTATGTCTTGAGGCTTATAAGAATATACCAAAAAAATACTCCCTCTGTGATAACAGTTTTATTATTTTAACTGTCTACCACAGAGGGAGCATTTCAAATTCAGCTCTTTTTTCCATCTATCACTTTATATTCTACTTTTATTTTTATTTTATTTTCAACAACTTAGCGGCGTTTACTCCCAGTATCTTCTTCTCGTCTTCTTCTGCCAACTGCAGGCTGTTGATGTTTTTTAATTCCACTCCCTGATCTGTCCAGGGAGAATCGGTTGCGAAAAGCACCTTATTTGTGCCATGAAGTTTTATTAACCTGGACATTTTTTCTGGACCAAGATCATTAAAGCTGTACGAAGTGTCAAGATAAATATCTTTCCCGGCCAAAAGCATTTCTACTTCATCCCAGTATTCATACCCTCCCATATGCGCCGCTACAATTTTCCCTCCGGGGAACTTTTCTATAAGCTTTAACAGTCTTTCTGGGGTGCAGTGATAAGGAGGGTCCAATCCGATATCCAGCCCTGCATGGAAAAGGATAATCAAATCCAGCTCAAATATTTTTTCATATATTTTATACATTTTTTCTTCATCGATAAAAAAACACTGATAATCTGGATGAAACTTAAGGCCTTTTAATCCTAGCTTCTTGATTCGAATGAGTTCTTCTTCCCAGTAGGAATAATCTGGATGCAGAGAGCCAAAAGATATGATTCCACTGCCCTGTACTTGAGCTGCCCAATCATTAATAATGGGTGTCTGGTTGGGTTTTGTAGCAATATTTTGAATCACACAAAAGTCTATCCCTGCTCGATTCATGGAATCTTTTAAGCCGTTCAGGGTGCCGTCTAAGATGGGTGTTATTCCTGCTGCATTTGCAAGAAAAGGGACTACTTTGCAAGCCATATCATCGGGAAAACAGTGGGTATGGAAATCAATTATCATAGGAACCTGCCTCTTATCATTTGATAAGTTTTAATTCTCCTTTTTTCTTTTCTTATCCTGCCTTCAAAGAGGAAATTTCCATTCTATCCTTTATTACCCTCGCACTGAAACTCAACTGGCTATAAGCAGGGAGTTTAAAAGCATTTTTATAAATCCACTGAACTATTATAATTCATCTGCCCATTGGGGATATTGGCTGCCTTCCAGTAGATGTAATTCTTTTATCATATCTTTTGCGTTTTTTATCGCTTTCTCCACGGTTTCTAAAGTAAGTTTATGGTATGTTTTTTCTCCCTCCTCATCACTGTAGTGAACAATTTTGTTGCGAATCGTATTTATTTCTTTAAATGTCTTATAAGGTTCTTTTTTATTTTTCAAGCTGTCACCGGTAATGATTTTTAAGCCTACTGTTAATTTTGTGTGAATAGAGATAACTGAAGTCAAATAATCTTCTATATCTTTTTCCAGGCCATCCTTATTTTCTTCAATAAAATTAAGAATGAAGTTATTTATATAACCTTCAACTGCTATGCAGACATACAAAAGAGAGGCCCTGAGATACCTCCGGCTCATCTCTCGATCATCAGGGGATTGTCTGGCTATCTCCAAAAAAAACTTGGAATCATTTAGCATTTCCCTGGGAATGTTGACTTCTACTGCCAGCATATTCATCACCTCTTATTTTTTTAGATATACAAAAGATAGCCTAAAAGGCTATCTTTTATACATTGTTTATAAGTGTTTGTTAATGGAAATGTTTTTATATACAATTTATATTGATTCTGCCTTAATTATCCCGGAATTTTTTTTTATGAACGGGCAATGCTATTAAGGGAGGTGCTTGTATTGAAAAAAGATAATACCAGTATGATGGTTGGCGGTCTGGGTTTGCTGGTTACAGGAATTGGGGCAACTCTGTTCCGTGGCAAAACCAAGGCTGGAGTGGTAGGCTTTGGTCTGGCCCACGTGGTACTGGGTGCTCTAGACATGGTCCGGCAAAAAATCCGCCATTAATTGTTATCTCCCAGGTAGCACCTTACGGTGCTACCTTTATTTCGATTAAGTATCAATATGTAAGGTCATTCCATCATAAGCTGATATGACCTGCACCCCTGTCTCCAAAGTTAACTGCTCCGCAAGTTTCCTGGGGTTCTTCCTTAACATGGTTAAACCAAAATGAGTTAAAACCGCCTTATGGGGTTTAATTTGTTCAATGATATTTCGGCAGTTTTCCAAATCTAAATGTTCTATCATGGAATACCTGGGAAGTTCATAAAGAACTACATTTATTATAAGAATATCTGAACGGTAAAATTCTATCAGTTCCGGAAAAAATGCGGTATCCGAAATAAAAGAAACCTTTTTTGCCTGCAGTATAAACTTTAAACCGTAAGTCTCCACAGAATGCAGGTGCCGTACCGGAGTTGAAAATTCAATATCTCCAATGCTAAACGTTAACCCTTCCTTTAAAATCTCCACCTTTTCGATAGATTTTTGAAGATAATTAAAAACAACCGGTTCCTCATGGGATACAGCATCGTATGGAGCCAGCAATAATCCTTTTTTATGTACTCTGCCACCGGTCATGGCCTCTATCATAATGTTCGCATCAGAAGAATGGTCTAAATGTCTGTGGGTAAGTATGATAGCATCCAAACTTTCTGGATTCAGTTTAGGCCTGCTGGATAAACAGCGCACCAGGGTTCCGGGGCCCGGGTCAATTAAAACATTTTTCCCAAGAAAGGAACACCACATTCCTCCTGTATGACGCAGCTGTCTGGATACCACAAAACGGGCACCGCCGGTACCCAGGAATTTTATGGTATTATTTCCTGATTCCATACCTGATCTGCTCCTTTATTACAATTGCTACGACTTTTTTGTGATCTGTTGAATATTCAATCTTTTCAAAAAAACGAACAGATATCTAGGGTAATATTTTTACAGCTCTTGAAAGTCATAAGTTTCCGCTCCACAGCTGGGACAGCTCCATTCATCCGGAAGTCCATCGAAAATTGTAATAGGATCTATTCCCCGCTCTGGATCCGCTATTTCAGGATCATAAATATAACTGCAGAGTGTACATATAAATTTTTGCATAAGCAGTTCCCACCTTTTCTGTAGTATGTAAATCTACTATTATTATTTTACCAGAATTAAAATTATCCTTCCAGGAGTAAACCTATTCTATTTTCTTCTTTACTGTTTTACGAGCCCTTTTTCAAGCAAAAAGTCCTTGGCCACCGCTTCGGGCTGCATACCTTCCACGGCCACTTTTTTATTCAATTCCACCAGGGTGTCAGCATCTAAGAGGGAGGAAAGTTCCTTGAACACCTCTTCCAGTTCCGGATAAGTATCCAAAACTTCTCCTCGGATTACAGGGGCAGGATTGTATGCCGGGAAAAACTGCTGATCGTCTTCCAGCACATGAAGCCCAAACTGGGCAATTCGGCCCTCAGTAGCATCTCCAATTCCCACATCGGCCAATTCTCTACCCACCGATTCATAGGTAAGTCCCAACTCCACAAACTGCAGCTGGCTTCGATCGAATTGAAACCCATAATGGTTTTCAAAGGGTTCCAGTCCATCCTGGCGCTCGAACCATTCCGAGGGGAGAGACATCTTCAACGGCTTTTCCCCCTGGCCAATGTGCTCTGCCAGTTCTGAAATTTTGGTCCACTGATACTGGTCATAAAGGTCAGAAGAAATAAAAATTACATGGGTGTTGTTAGCCGGAGCATAGTCCAACCATACCAGGTCATTTTCTTCCAGGTCCCACTTTTTTACCTTTTGGAAGGCCTCTTCTCCATCAGCAAGGGCCTCAGCTCCCATCACCACCACCAGGGCGGTTCCAGTGTATTCCCAGTACACGTCAACCTGTCCTGAGGTTATGGCAGGTCTCATTACCGCAACTTCTCCCAGTCCCACTTCGTCTACCACTTCATAACCCCGGTCCCTCAGAAGCTCTACCGTCAGGTTCCCCATGATAATGGCCTCTACAAAGGTTTTGGAACTAACTACGATGGGTTTCTCCCCGCCACCGGGGTCTCCGCTGCCTGTGCACCCGGTCAGGGCCAGGGCCAGCAGTGCCGCTATCAATATAAAGCTCAACATTTTACACTTTTTTTTCATAATTCTGATACCTCCATTTTTTAATAAATTCATTATTCATGTACAACAGTAATTTATTTAAGATGGCGAGGACTTAAAAAAAACTCCAGCAGTGTCAAACAGCGTTCTATAATCACCGCAATCAATCCCACAATTAAGGTTCCGGCAATAATAAACTCCGGCCAGAACATGTCTATTCCGGCAAAGATTACCCTGCCCATACCCCCTCCCCCTACCAGCGAAGCCAGGGTAGCAGTCCCCACCAAAAGGACAGAAGAAGTTTTAAGGCCCGCCATGATTACCGGGACGCTCAAGGGAAGTTCCACCTGGAAAAATAGTTCCCACTGATTCATGCCCATGCCCCTGGCCGCCTGCCGAACCTCCTCGGGGACCCCAAGGATTCCTGCAATGGTGTTTCGTACTATGGGAAGAAGAGAATAGATAATTAGGGCTACCGCGGCCGGTTTAAATCCCAGGCCAAAAAGAGGCATGAATATAGAGATGACCGCCAGGGGGGGGATGGTCTGCCCGGCGTTTAAAAAAAACATCACCCTTCCGGCATATTTCCGAAACTTGGGGCGGGTGAGTATAACCCCCAGTGGGAAGGCAATAAGCACCGTAAAGAACAAAACCACACCCACCAGTTTTAAATGTTCCAGCACGTGGGGGGGGGAGCGGTCAATTAAAGCTACCATAAACCGTTCAACATTCATTTTCATACTCCCTGATTTTACTGATGTGTTTTTTAATGTCCTGCCAGGTAATAACCCCTACAAAGCTGTTATTCCTTAAAATCCCCACCACGTCGGAATTTCTTTTCATCATGGTCTCCAATGCAGCTTTTACTGGCTGAAAAGCGTCAATAAAACAGGTGCCCTGTTCCAATATTTCTTTTACGGGCCGTCCCATCTTAATATCCTCCAGGGTAAAGTATCTAATGCTTTCATCCCCGTTGGGTTTAATAAACCCAACGATTTTACCTGACTCCTGCAGGACCTGGACTGCCCTGTCCATTTGGCTTTCCTGGAGCAGGACTGCTTCACTCATCAGGGCTTCCGCTCTGGTTAAATTCAAAAGTTTTACGCCCCGGTCCTCCCCCAGGATGTTTATAACAAAATCGCTTGCAGGCCGAGAAAGCACCTCCAGGGGGGTATTGTACTGCACCAGCCTGCCTTCATTCAAAACAGCAATCCTGTCTCCCATTTTTATGGCTTCATTGATGTCATGGGTTACAAAACAGACCGTCTTTTTCACCTGCTGCTGTAATTTTAGGAATTCCTCCTGCAGCCGGTTTCTCACAATAGGGTCTACGGCACCAAAGGGTTCGTCCATCAACAGTATGGGAGGATCCGCTGCCAGAGCCCGGGCGACACCCACTCTCTGCATCTGCCCTCCGCTGAGCTGATGGGGAAACTTTTCATAGACCTGTCCCGGATCCAGGCCCACCATCTCCAAAAGATTTATGACCCGGCTTTTTATTTTCTGTTCGGACCACCGGAGCAACCGTGGGACCAGAGAAACGTTTTCCCCTACGGTTCGGTGGGGAAGCAGACCCACCTGCTGTATTACATATCCAATTCCCCTGCGGAGCCGGTCGGGATCCTCATGCTGAATATCTCTACCCCCCACCATAACCGTGCCCGAAGAGGGGTTTTCCAGACGGTTGATCATCCTCAAAATGGTGGTTTTGCCGCAGCCGGAAGGTCCCACCATTGCGCATATTTCACCGGCGTTAACCTCCATGGAAACCCCCTGTACTGCGGGCACAGGAGAGTTGAGGAATGTTTTATTAACATCAATCAGCTGTATCACGGCGGACAACTCCTTACTATCCCTGACTCTGTTTCAACCCGGCCGGGGTCAGGCGTTTTTCTAATAGTCCTAGTATAAAGTCCAAAAGCACTGCAATTATGGATACAATGACAGCGCCGGTAATAATCATGTTGTAGTCTGAACGGGCAATTCCATGCTGAATCAGGCGTCCCAGGTTTCGTTCCCCGATGTAGGTAGCCACCGTAGCCATACCCGTAATTAAGACTACCGTAACTCTGATCCCTGCAAAAACCACCGGTAAGGCCATGGGAATCTGTATTTCTAAAAGTATTTGGCGGCTGGACATTCCCATACCCCTCCCCGCCTCAATTACCCAGGGATCCACGGACTTTACCCCCCTGTATACATTTCTTACCAGGGGCATCATGGCATAAATGATCAGGGCCAGAGCAGCGGATCGCCGGCCCAGTCCCAGCTGAGGTAAAGTCATAAACAGGCCGAACAAAGATATGCTGGGTATACAAAATAATATATTGCTGAAGCTGAGCACAGGTTCAGCAATCCTCTGGTACCTGCTGATTAGAAGGCCGGTCAAGAACCAAAGAACCAAAGAAAACAGCATCACGGTGATAACCAGGGAAAAATGATTAAAAGTATACTCTAAAATTCTTTGTTGATTTGAGATAATGAACTGAATGACCTGCATCTCTACCCCCTGCTCTTTTTCCTATCAGAAAATTACGGCTACCGGTACTCCGGGTTAGGATGGTCAAAACGGCAGCCGGCTTCCCATTTGGAACGCTGGTTTCCATGAGCCGGGATGCCGCCCTGGTCTTTTAGCATTCTGGCCAGGTGCATAAGATTCCAGGTCATAAAAGTGGTGTTACGGTTGGTGAAGTCATTCTCCGGCGCTCCGGAATCTTCGTCCAGGTAAGATGGTCCTGGCCCGATTTCTCCCACCCACGCGGCATCCGCCTGGGGCGGAATAACATAGCCTAAATGCTGTAAAGAATATAAAATATTCATAGCGCAATGCTTGGGCCCGTCCTCATTTCCGGTGATGATGGTACCCCCTACCCGGCCGTAATATATGTATTGACCTTCATTATTGAGGTCCCCCGAACTTGAATAGAGCCGTTCAATCACCTTGGTGCAGACCGAAGACTTGTCCCCCAGCCAAATTGGCGTTCCCAGCACAAGTATATTGGCATTCAGGACTTTTCGGTAAATTTCAGGCCATTGATCTTCTTCCCAACCATGTTCGGTCATATCCGGGTACACCCCATACGCAATATTAAAGTCTACCGGTCTCAGGGTTTCCACCTGGACTCCATTTTTTTCCATGATATGACGGGAAACCTGGAGCAGTCCTTCGGTATGAGACACTTTCGGAGATTTTTTTAAAGTACAGTTTAAAAACAAAGCCTTTAAATCATCGTATTTTTTCTCCACAACTTATAAACCTCCCTGGATAAAATCAATTCATTTTTATTAACCCTGGTATTTTAGAACATTCAAAAATATTGATAAAATAAACAAATTCTTTGTAAATAATATTTATCCTGCCCTTTTTATATTAATAATTGTTAATATTTATTAAGCTATGTAAATTATAAAGTCCTCCTACTTCTTTGGGTTTTAGAAAAAACTACCACTCAATTAAGTGGTAGTTAAAGCCTTTAAAACCCTTTGTTTATACCGGTCCCATGACCTGCAGGAAATATTTTCCATTTACTGGAATGTATCTCTTTTTGTTCTTTAAGTTCTCTCATTATTTTTTCCAGCTCTTCCTGACTTTCTCCAGGTACCGAGAATTCTGCCAGGAGCTGTTCTTTCTTATTTTCCAGGCTTTTACTGGATATGGATAGTAAATTGTAATTTCTTTCTGAAAGGTTTTGGTTAAGGGTCTGACGAATCTGTGCTTCGTCACTGGAATTACAAATCAAATCCAATCGGCATACGGAATCCAAGTTTTTTAGCTGTTCCTGGTCCATTTTATACTGAAAGGACCTGATAACAATATTTGCCAATAAAATTACCGCAGTGCCGATGAATGCCTCAAAATAAAAACCGGTACCGGTTAATACTCCAATGGCTGCAGAACACCAGAGGGTAGCCGCGGTATTAATTCCTCTAATATTAACCCCTTCCCTGATAATCACACCGGCGCCCAAAAAACCTATCCCCGAGACAACCTGGGCGGCTACCCTGGTGGGGCTGGCATCATCTAAAGTCAATACAGAAAGGGTAACATAAAGAGATGCTCCTACAGCAACCAAAGCATTTGTCCTTAAATCTGCAACTTTATGACGCCACTGTCTTTCTGCACCGATTGCCAATCCAAATAAAAGAGCCAGTAATATTCTCAAGGTAAAACTAATCCCGTACATTAAAGCTTCTCCCCTTTAAAGAGATAATACTGTTATATTTTAACAGTCATTTTTCAGTCAAGGTTATCAGGAGTTCTTCAGAAAAAATCGTTTTTCGTGACATCCTCACGGGGTCAATAGACCCCAAGGATTCCCGCCGGTAGTTTCTAAAATATTTAATTCTTCTTTTACCCAAAGGATTCCTGTCAATATTTGTCCCCTGTCTAAATTCTCCAGTTATTTTTCTTTTTGATATATTATAAACATGGTATAATTGTATCAAGTAGTAAAATCAATAATTACAATGATAAATTTTGATATATCCTGCAAATACTCCAGATTGAAATCACATATGTTTTTGCTGTGTTTCCCATGTTTACATTGGAAATTTGAATTAGAAATTATGGGAGGGAAAATTTGTAGAAATGCTGAAAAAAGTAAAGAATCTAAAGATTAAGCTCGGCACGAAAATAACAGTAATAATCTGTCTGATAATTTTTATATCTCTCTCTTTTCTTGCTCTAACAGCTTATAAAAATAGCTCAGATTCTCTTATGGATGCAGCAGTTGAGAAATTGTCCAATGAATCATTTTTGTATGCCAAGATCATAGACGATTTTATGGCTCAAAGGCAGGGTGATATTACCATTGTTAGCCAGCACCCGGTACTCAGGGATAGAGAAGCAAGCATTGAGGAAAAAACAGAAGTTCTCACCATGTATAAAGAAAACTATAAAGTTTACCACACTATCTCTATGACGGACCCCTCCGGTTTACAGATCATTGATACCCGGGGTATTGTGGGGGACCCAAAGGATGACCTGGAATGGTTCACTTCTGCCAGGGAGGGTCATCTTTATATTTCAGATATGAGATTATCTCGAGACCTGGGTATATATATGATTAATTTTTCCTACCCCATCTACTGCAGTGAAACAAATGAATTCCTGGGCGTGGTAGTAGCCAGGCTGGCATTGGAAGATACAATTTATAAAACCGTAAACATGTTTGCTGATGAAGAACGGAAGGCTGGTCGAACAGGCTACGCATATATGATAAACCAAGAAGGAACCTTTATTGCCCATCCCAATGATAATTTAGTTTTTAAACAAAACATACTGGAACAAGGGATCCCTGAACTAAGAGAAGCCGGACAGAAGATGATACGGGGAGAAAACGGCACCGCACGTTATGAATTTGAGGGTGAAACGAGGTATGTAGGTTTTACTCATTTGCATGGTTCCGGTGATTATGAGGGAAAAGGATGGACATTTGCTATAAGTATCGTTAATGAAGAATTTCTGGCACCCATAATTGCTCTCAGAAATATATCCATAATTACCTTTTTGGCCGCTGTTTTATTAAGCATAGCTGCTGCCAATTTGTTTACAAAACAAATTACCAATCCTATTTCCCAAATAGCAGTTTTAATGAATCTTGCCGCACAGGGCAATTTCTCCCGGAAAGCTGAAATAAAATCGAGGGATGAAATTGGAGAGTTAGGTGATAACTTTAATACCATGATTGACAGCCTCTCCGTTCTGATGAGAAAAGCCACGGAAATTTCTACCTCAGTCAAACAATTCAGCAATACCCTCTCCTCTCTGGCAGCATCAACCAGCACATCACTGCAGCAGGTAACTGCCTCTACAAACCATTTTACTAAAAGCAGTTATGAACTCAGCAGCAGCACCCGGGAAATGACAGAAATATCTAAAGAAGTTTCCGATAGTGCCACGGAGGGCGACGAAGCTGTTTTAAGTGTAATTCAGCAGATGAAGGATATCAATAATATGGTAGAAAATCTGACTGACGTAATGCAGGAACTGGACAACCGCTCTAAAGAAATAGGGGAAATCGTTAACATGATTACCGCGGTAGCTGACCAAACCAATCTCCTGGCTCTGAATGCTACCATCGAAGCAGCCCACGCCGGTGAACAGGGCAAGGGGTTTGTTGTGGTTGCCAGGGAAGTGCGAAAGCTTGCAGAACAGTCAGCAAAAGCAGCTGATAATATTTCTAATTTAATTAAGGAAGCCCAGGAGGAAACAACCGAAGCCGTTGAAACTATAAAACAAGGGGTGGAAAAAGTTAAGATAAGTTCAGAAGTTATCAGTTCGAACAGTGAAACCTTCCAGACAATTGTGGGTGAGGTACAAAAGATCGTAGAAAAAATTAACCAGGTATCGGTGGAAACAGAATATATTAATACCGGCAGCCAGGAAATTGCAGCCGCAGCAGAACAGCAGTCCTACTATATGGAAGAGATAAGTACAACAGCAGATCAGCTGCGTAATTTAGCGCAGGAACTTCATTCTGCTTTGGACAAGTTCAAGTATTCAAATAATCATAGATAATTGTGCCAGATGCTTATAGAGAAATCTAACTGACCAGCTGGTAAAACTTTCATCCCCGCATCAAGCTGACGGGGTTTTTAGCTAGCATTTAATACATCCCTGGCATTATTTTTAGAGAGGGATGCGGTGGCTTACAACCTCAACACGATTCCGGAAAAACATTAATCTTTTTTTAACACCCCCTTTCTTAATAGACTCCGTTCAATGCTATAAACTAGACTGGCCAGCGCCCTTCTGCTTCTACCTTCAATTTTTAAGATTTCTACTATTTCATCTTCTGTCAGTGATCTTCCCTCGGCCAATATTCTTTCTATCTGATCCATTGTTTCCTGTCTCCATTTATTCTTTTTCTTCTTTATGGGTTCCTTTTTTTCCCTTTTCCACCACATAATCATTATGATTTCATCTCCTTTCTAACTAATTATTTACAGGTAAAAAACCTTTATTAACTTCTTCATCCAGTGTTCTCTTAATATCAGGGCTGCCACATGCTGANTAGCGGTTGTTTGGCCACTTTATCAACGGTGATATATATATCACTCATGGTTTTCAAACCCTTTATTTGTTTTATATACCTATACTAACTTACGTCAAAATACTTGTAAATAGATAAAATTTTTAAATTCTTTCTAATAACTCACTTAATTGTTAAGTCTTATAACACAAAACCTTTAAACCCATATTTCTGGAAGTTTGCTGCAGCAATTTTTTGTGTATTTTTTTNTCATGTTTGTAAAATCTTTGCAAATCATTTATTATGTAAATTAACCAAAAAAAGACGATTTTAAGAAAGATGCTATTAAATTAGTAAAAGAAGGTAACCGGTCCGTTCCAAGCGTTTCAAAAGATCTGGGAATTAGTGCTCAGACATTGCGTAACTGGCTTAATGAAGAAAAACACCGTGAGAAGCCTGAAAGCACAAGAATTTCAGAGCTTGAAGTGGAACTTAAAGCCGAAAAACGCAGAAACGCAGAGCTTGAGGAGGCAGTGGCAATATTTAAAAAAGACTACAGCACTATTCGCCACAAAAGACCGGAAATAACTTACGAATTTATTAGTAAATACAGCTCCGAATTTCCGGTTGTGAATATGTGCAAAGTACTCGAAGTGTCCCGGAGCGGTTATTATGACTGGGAAAATAAAGAGCCCAGTCAGCGAGACCTTGAAAATCAGGAAATACTTGAAACTGCCCAAGAAAGCTACAATGAAAGCGGCGGCATATATGG